>Ga0209536_100004851_pt1 | contig 21149 bp, 25 predicted proteins | sample DeeMarSeWOR28_12_FD_187461 | JGI IMG/M metagenome (GOLD analysis project Ga0209536, IMG submission 187461) | Marine sediment microbial communities from White Oak River estuary, North Carolina - WOR-2-8_12 (SPAdes) (version 2) | ecosystem: Environmental > Aquatic > Marine > Intertidal zone >... | reverse complement strand
TAGTGGTATACCATATACAGAGAAATGTGAATTAATAGTTCCAGCTATGGGACCAGATTATGTTAATATGCCTATTTCTGACTATCAATTAACATTGAGACTTTCTGACGCTGGTCAAGATATCGATGAAGTTAATGTCAACATTAGATACGGTTTAGACCCTGTAAGCGCTAGCAATAAAGTTATTACTGTTGATGAATTTGGAGATGAAGAAATAATAGGTACGTTTTTTACGGTTTATTTTCAAGGTTCTAGTATAAGATATGTATACACGGGTTCTTTCAACGAGTTATTAAACGATAGTCAGTACACTACAGCAAATAGTATTATAATAAGTGGTATTAACTATTTTTATGGTCAAGCAGAAGGAAATGGATATAATCAGTGGTATCGAGGTAATACCATGCAAGCTGCTCTTGATTTAGCTGTTGGACAAGTCTCTGATATAAACCCAAATTTCGTAGATTATGAAGCAGATACTAGTTCTGTTGATGTGAGTGACTATGGGTGGGAAATACAAAACTAAATTTTTGTAATTAAAAAGATAAATAAGTGATATTTATATATGGCAACCATAATAGAAGTAAAATACTTTAACTCTTTTATATTAAAGAAGCTAAGTTCTCAATTAACTAATAAAGTTCCAGTATATAACGGATCTAGAGGTATACCTCAGATAATAGGTGGTTATAACTTATTAGATACTGCTACAGATATTGAAGAATCAAGTAGTTGGACTATAGAGGAAGCTAGAATTAGAGGTGGTTACAACAACACATCAACTGATTATGGAGTTAGAGCTTATGCCACTTCTGAAGAACCCAAAGGAGCTATAAGAGGAAATACACTTATATACTCCGGTATATTTAACTCTAGAACAGGCGTGAATCAAACCAACGTATTTTCAGTTGGTGAAGATATAACAAAAAGTCTAGACCCAGTAAATGGGACTGTTCAAAGATTATATGCTGAAGACACTAATTTAAATATATTTCAAGAAAACAAAGTATCTAGAGCTTTAATAGATAAAGACGCTATATATTCTGCGGAAGGTGGTGGTTCTATCACATCAGCTAATTTAGTTATTGGCCAAATAGTTCCTTATGCTGGAGAATTCGGTATTTCTAAAAACCCTGAAAGCTTTGCAGTTTATGGTTATAGAAAATACTTCACAGATAAAGATAGAAATGCTGTTTTGAGACTTTCTGGTAATGGTATTGAAGAAATATCTATTTACGGCATGTATGATTATTTTAGAGATGAATTTAACTCTATAGACACCCCAGGACTACCAGGTAGATTAACAGGCGGTTGGGATATACATAACAAACAATATGTTATATGTAGTCAAACAGGAGTAAATTCAGCAAGCAATAGATATAATACAGTTGCTTTTGATGAAAGTGTTAATGGTTGGACAAGCTTCTTTACTTATAAACCTGATTGGATATTAAGTTTAAGAAATAAAATGTATACGTTAAAAGACAGCGATCTTTACGAGCATTATTCAAATAACGTTAATAGAGGTAATTTCTACGGCGTGGACAATAATACATCTATAACATTTATACTCAATCCAGCTGCCAATTACTCTAAAACATTTAAAACTATAAACTACGAAGGTAGCAATGGTTGGGAGGTTAATAGTATAATATCTGATTCTACTGGTAGAGATATACTTGGTGGATCTGAAATAAATACTTTTGATTCTATAAATAGAATATATAGTTATAGAGAAGGTGAATATGTTATAAATCCAACCAATGGTCAAGCCGTTACTAGAGCTGATTATCAGTCTGTGTTTAATACTGACATACCAGGTTTACCTAGATACCATGCTGGTTTTGATAGAAAAGAAAATAAATATGTTGCAAATTTAGTAAACTCTAGCGTTTTAGCAGAAGGACAAATAAGAGGTGGAAGAGATATAACTGGTATAAAAGCTTATTATGCAACAGTAACCGTTTCTACAGACGATACAACAGATTTAGGTGGCGCTAAAGAATTATTTTCAGTTGGCGCATCATATATACAAAATAATGGATATTAATAATAAAAATATAAAATTATGCCAATAGGAGCAGGAGCTATAGTCGGCATGGGTGCTAGCTTGATAGGTGGTATTTTTGGTTCAAGTGCTGCTAAAAAAGCTAAAAAAGCCGCTGCAAGAGAAGCCAGAAGATTAGAAGCTAAATTAAACCATTTAGAAGAAAATAGACAAGAGGTTGTTAATCCATACGAAGATTTTGAAAATCTTAGTGGTATGCTTTCCAACCCTTTTGCTAATTTAGGTGTAGCAACTCAAGCTGCAGAAATAAAAAGAGAAGAATCTGATTTAGCTTTAGCTTCTACTTTAGATACACTTAGAGCTACTGGCGCTAGTGCTGGCGGAGCTACTGCACTTGCTCAAGCAGCATTGAGAAGTAAAAAAGATATTGCAGCTGACATTGAACAACAAGAGGCTCAAAACGAAAAACTAAAAGCCCAAGGCGAACAGCAATTGCAGCAACAAAAAATGTCTGAAGCTCAAAGAATGCAGCAAGCTGGTGCTGCTGGTAAACAATTTGTATTTCAAGTTCAAGAAGGTAGAGAACAACAGCAAATTGATAGAACGGCATCTTTATTGGGTCAAGCTAAGCAAGCCGCTGGTATGGCCGCTGCAGCTCAAACAGGCGCAATAACAGGTATGTTTGGTAATTTAGCTCAAATAGGTATATCTCAAATAAAATAAATAGTTATGAATAAAAATGTAATAACAAATCTTACCATAAAGCAAATGACGCAAAGTAGCGCTATGGGCTTTGATAAGAGCTATTTAGCGAGATCTTCCGATGTTAATTTTGATATTTTAGGTAAAGCATTTGCTAATACTGGAAAAGAGTATGCTAGATTAAAAATTGCTGTTGAAAATAATACTTGCCAATCTGATAACTGTAATTTTGAAATAAACAGAATGAAGCAGTTAAAAGAAGCGCCTAAAGATGCATTAGATTTTTTATCATTAATAGTTGCTGAAGTTGAGACTACAGAAGAACCTAATTTTGATCCTAATAATAATTATGAATATACTGTAATAAACTGTATATTAAAACAAAGACCTGGTTTTTCAAAAACAGATGGTTACGACGTTGCTTTATATTTATTAGAAGACGGTACGCAAGATTTGGTTTTTGTTGGACCAGCATTTGAAACTCCACTGGTAATAAACAACTCTTCTTTAAACTCTCTATACGAAGCAGGTATTTCAATAGTTACATCGACACCAGATATAACTAAAGAAATGGCTAAGCTTTTAACTGAAGTTAATATTTTCCATATGGAAGATGTTAACACAAACGGTGAACTAAAAGCTAATGCTAAAATTAAAGAACAGTTCATACTTAAAAATCCAGATGGAACTTTCATATATGAAGTTGTTGATTTAGGCAATGGTAAAGGTAGAAACCTACTTCAATATGATATGGACAAAATAATGAAAACTGCAAATCCATTTGTTGAATCAGAAATATCTGGTTTATTAGCTGTAGAACAAGAAGCAGTGGCTGCGTGGAACGTTTATCTTTCAGAAGGTAAATACTGGTCTTACACAGAAGATCTGCCGTTATCTCAAGATAAAAAAGATTTATTTGCTAAAAAATATAAAGATTACTTTATGGATAATTACTTGAAAAAATTCACAGAAAATCAAGTACCTACAAACCCTGAAGATGCAGCTATTTTTGATTTAGAAGAAGTTAAAAAAGCTAAAGCACAGGCATTTATAAAAGCTAATAACCTATAAATTTAATTAAATGAACGAATTAGAACTATACGTAGATTCTTTAGATCCATCTCTTCCTAATGAAGAAAAGGTTAGATTAGTACAAGAATGGAAAAAAGCTAATAAATGGGGCGAAAATCAAGTAGAAGTATCAGAAGAAGTACAACTTGATGAAGTAGATCTTGGCACAGTAAAGAAAAAAGACGGTGCACCGGGTGCAGTTGCTCCGTCGGTAGGAACTCAACAAGCACCACAACCCGTTACGGAATTTGGCTTGGAAGATACTTTTTCGGTATTACCAGAAATTAAACAAGATGAGGTAGGTATAAAACCTATTGATAAAAAAGAAAAAGATTGGGACTTTTGGGAAGAAACTGGTACTAAAATAAAAGCCGCTACTACTGAAGCTTTAGGTAAAATATCAAGAATACCAACTTTTTTCAACGAAATAAAAGCCGCCGTATCTAGAGAGTTTATGACGGATGAAGAGAAAGCTAGATATGATGCTTTAGATCCACTAGTAAAACAAACCTTAGCTAATATAGGGCCAAGTCCTGGAATGACAGAACTTGCAAATTTAGGTTTGCAGAACTATGAAGAATCAGTTAAAAAAGCTGAAAAAATAAGAGAAGATTTAACTCAATTTGAAACAACTATAGGTGAAGAATATGCTAAAGGTAATTTTGTAGAAGCTACTATTAGAACAGCTTCAGATGCTTTAGGATCATTACCGTCAGTTGTTCAGTCTATGATACCTTATGTTGGTATAGCTTCTATATTTGCTGGAGAAGCCGCTGGTGCTTCCGCTGAGGCTCAAAAAAAAGGTAAAGACTTAAGTTTAGAAACTATTGGTTATTCTACAATAAGAGGTGCTGCAGAAGGTTTATTGGAAGTTGTTACTAAAAAAATTGGTGGAGGTATGTTAAAAAACCTCGCTGGTAAAAGTAAAAAAGAAACAACTGAGTCAATAACTAAAATAGCTTTAGGCATAGCTAAAGATTATGGAGCTGAGGGATTATCTGAAACAGCTACTGAAGTTATAAATAAAATGGCTGACGCTGCTCAGTTTAATGAAAAAGATACATTTGACAACCATCTTAGAGATTTAGTAGATACCTTTCTAGTAGGAGGTATGATGGGTGGTGGAATGAGTTCTGCTGGTGTTGGTGGTAAGATAATTAGAAACACTTTAGAAGACAATAGTGTAAGAAAAGATTTAGATAAAACTGAATATAGTGAACTAACAGATGCATACGAATCTCCAGATTTGACAAAAGGACTTTCAGATTTAACTGAAAATAGATTTACACAAAGTAGATTAGATGCAGAATTAAATAAAAAAGTTGGAGAAGGTGTTTTTACTGTAGAAAAAGCTGAAGAAATTAAAAACAACTTTAGAGAATTACAAGGAGCTTTAAACACAATAAAACCATTAGGTATAACAGTAGAAAACAAAGAACCAATAGTAAATTTAGTAGTTGAACAAAAGAAACTAAAACAAGAAATAAAATCTATAGATAATCCAAGTTTAACTAAATCTCAATCTGAAAGACTATCTGAAATAGACAAACAACTTGGCGATTTAATTACTAAAGACAAAGCAGCTAAAATAGATATTGGTGCTAAAAAAATAGCAGAAGAAATAGGTGTTGGATTTGAAGCTTTTGAAACTCAACAAGACGTTGATTCAGCTATTGAAACATTGAAAGAGGAAGGTGGTGAAATAGATACTAAAAACTCTGATAACTATGGAACATTTATTGTTTTACCAGATGGTCGTAGAATTATAGTTTTAAATAAAGAAGTTGCTACAGAAGATAGAACATTTACAGAAGGTCAGCACGAAACAGGACATGCTGTACTTTATGAAACCGTTAAAAATAAACCAGAAGCAGCTGTGGCTTTAGGTAAATCATTATTAAATGAATTACAAACAAACCAAAATATTACAATAAAACCTGAGTTTCAAGCTAGACTAGATCAGTACGTAGAAGACGCTAATATATCACAAGCTGACACTATGGAAGAAGTTTTGACTCTTACTAGTGAAGCTTTAACAGAAGGTACTATTGAAATAAACGAAACTATAGGTGATAAAATAGGTGGTTTTATACGTAGAGCGTTAAGTTCTATGGGTATGAAAGTTAAGTTTAAAAACGGCAAAGATGTATTAAACTTTATAAAAGACTATAACAGAAGCGTTTATAGACAACAAGGTCTTTCAAAAGGATTAAAAAAAGCAGCCGTAGAAGGCGCTGAAGTTTCAATAACTCCTCAAGAAGTAACAGACTTAAAACAATCAGTAGCTAAAGAAAGTAAAAAACTAGAAGGTTCAAACGAAATACAAGATATATACAACGAACAAGGCTTAGCTGGAGCTATGGATATTATACAAAAGCTAAAACCAATTACAAACAAAATAGTTGAATCTAGAAGCCAAGCTCCAAATTTTGATCGTCAATTACTAACTGATGAAATAGAGACTGGAGAAAGAGGTATATTAGATTTAATTATGTCTTACGATCCTTCTAAAGATACTAAACTTTTTACATATATATATGGTCAATTACCTAAAAGAGCTATAGAAGCTTCAAAAAGAGTTTTAGGCGAAGAATTTACAGCTGATGTAACAGAAGCTAAAGGTGTTGTAGTTAGAGAAGTTGCGGAAGTTGAAACAAAAGAAAAACCATTAGCTAAAAAACCAACAGAGACAGTAGAATTTTCACAAGCACAAATAGAAAAAATTGGAGCTAAAGACAAAGCTGAGGTTGAAACAAAAATAACAGAAGCCGCTAAAGAAGCTTTTAAAGGTCAGGATATAAAAACTTTTGGGCAAACTAGAAACGTACCTAAAACTGTGGCTGATATATACGCTGGTATGTTTGGTTTGAATCCACAGACTATAACTGATAAAACTAGAAATTATCAAAAAACAGATGCTGAAGGTTTAACAACAGCCAAACAGTTTTTACTTAAAAACGCTGCAAATGATTTTGCTAGACTGCCAGAAACTAAAGATGGTTTTGGTAAAGGTACTTTTTTACCAAGAAACGTAATGGATGCTCTATATACGGACGGTAAACTTACTGGCACTCTAAAAGATTACATGGATCTTATTAGACAAAAACCTACTAAACCAATATATAGAGACGCTGTTGGTCAGACAATACGTGGCTTACTAAACTTACATATTAGAAATCGTATGTTTGAGGATTTAGTAACTACTACACCCGAAAGACTACGTGGTGGTGCTAAGTTTAGTAAAAGAAAAGCAGCCGAAAGTATAAACATATTTATAGAAAATCAAACATTTGAAAAAGTATCAGATGAATTAGCTGCTGAAAATAAACAATGGAAGTTTATAGCTAAAACTGTAGATGTTGAATTTCTTGATTCTAAAAATCCAACAGACGTGGTTAAGATGCAAGAATGGGTTAAAAATATTCTTGCGCCTAAAATGCCTAAGTCTTTTTTCACCACAGGAACTTTTGCAAATGCTGGAGCAAGCGCAGCTAAAAGAAATTTTTATTTTACGTCAGGATTAACAAAACAAGATGGTGCGTTAGGAGAACTTGGTGAGTTGTTGAGTGATGTGGTTTTTGCTAAAGAAAATGAAAACATATCTCAAGCTGTTAATAGAGAAACTTATGTTACTGGTGGAAGAAAAGGCAGAATTAGTGAAAGATTTGTTAAAAAATTTAATAGCAACGAATTTAAACAACAGCAGCAGCAAAAGTTAAATGGATTAAAAGATGTTTTTAAAGTATTTGAAACATTAATGAAAGAAGATAAAAATAATGCTTCTTTTATAATAGCTTTATTAAGTAGTACTAGTCAAGGAATGAATCACTTCGTTAGAACATCTGCTCCTATAAAGTTTTATGCTAAAGATGTTTCTAGTGGTATAGTTGAAGAACATACTATGCCAGCTAGTTTAGTTTCTAAATATTTATTTAACTCTGCTTTCGCTGGTACATTAAATGAGGATTTTAAAGGTATTGAAAAGAATTATTTTCAAGGAGCTTTACCAGAAGCTGATGATAAAAAATTAAAAGGAATAAAACCAAATGGTAAACCTTTTAATTATACTGCTATGACACCAGAAGGGTGGAAAATTACAGATAATATATGGGCTAGATATTTTAATATAAATGTAGCTAATACAAAAGGTGGTATAGATCCAAGCAATATAGTTTTATCTACAGGTAAAACGGTTTTTGAAACATTTAATATAACATCGAGTGGTTTAAAACTAAACGAGCAAGGAATTAAAGACGTACCTAAAGTAGAAAATGCATTGAATGAAGTTTTGCCTAAATCTATGGCAAGCAAAAAGAAAATATCTGCTCAGCAAAATATTTATGATCAAAGTATTTTAGACAATGCTTTGAATCAAGCTAGAAAACTTGATGCTCCTGTTAAAAAAATTAGAGTATTCGACTTTGATGATACATTGGCTAAGTCTAAAAGTATGGTTATAGTTAATATGCCTGATGGTTCTAGTAGAAAAATAAATGCTACTCAATTTGCTGAGCAAGCTTCTATATTACAGTCAGAAGGTGCCGAATTTGATTTTACTGAGTTTAGCAAAGTAGTTGAAGGTAAAAAAGGACCATTATTTAGTGTTGCTCAAAAAATAGCTGCGGCAAGAGGTACTGATGATATATTTATATTGACAGCTAGACCTGCTAATGCTGCTGGTCCAATACAAGAGTTTATGAGAGCTAATGGTATTGATCTTAAACTAGAGAATATAGTTGGTTTGGGTGATGGTACTGCAGCTGCTAAAGGTAGATGGATAGCTGGTAAAGCTGCTGAAGGTTATAATGATTTTTACTTTGCTGATGATGCTATTAAAAATATTCAAACCGTTAAAGACGTATTAAGTCAAGTTGATGTTAAGTCAAAAGTACAACAAGCTAAGTTTAGTAAAACACAAGCGTTTGATACTATATTTAACGATATAATTGAAGCTAAAACAGGCATTGAATCTTACAAGCAGTTTTCTGCAGCTAAAGCTAAAACGGTTGGAGCAAATAAAGGTAAGTTTGATTTCTTAATTCCACCTTCTGCAGAAGACTTTACTGGTTTATTATATAAAATGTTAGGTAAAGGTAGCATTGGTGATGCTCAAATGGCTTTTTTTAAAACAAATTTACTTGATCCTTATAATAGAGCTGAGTTAGCTATATCACAAGCTAAAGTTGCTGCTGGTAGAGATTACAAGGAGCTGAAAAAACAATTTAAAAGCATACCAAAAACTTTAGAAAAAGAAACTGGTATTGCTAAATTCACTTATCAGCATGCTATTAGAACTTATATATGGGATTCTCAAGGTATTGAAGTACCAGGTTTATCTAAAAGTGATCAAAAAAAATTAACAGATTTTATTAAAGCTGATCCAGAACTACAAGCATTTGCTGATCAACTAGTTAATTTACAAAAAGGTAAACCATATCCAAGTCCAAATAAAGATTGGACAGCTGGTAATATAACTACAGATGTTATTGGTGGTATCAATAAAATTAATAGAGCGGAATATTTACAAGAGTGGCAAGAAAATGTAGATATTATATTCTCTGAAAAGAATATGAACAAGCTTGAAGCTGCTTTTGGTCCTAGATACGTTGAGGCATTGAAAAACTCTTTGTCTGCTATGAAAACTGGTAGCAATAGACCTTTAGGTGGTGATAGAGTTTCTAACCAAATATTAGATTGGATCAATAACTCTATTGGAGCTATAATGTTCTTAAATACAAGATCTGCTGTTTTACAGACAATATCATCGGTAAACTTTGTAAATTGGGGTGATAATAATATACTAAAGGCGGGTAAAGCCTTTGCTAACCAAAAACAATATTGGTCAGATTTCTTAACATTAATGAACTCTGATTATTTACTTGAAAGACGAGATGGTTTAAAGATCAATGTAACTGAGTCTGAAATTGCAGATGCTGTGCAAGGTAGCGAAAATAAAGTTACGGCTGCTATATCTTTCTTGTTAAATAAAGGATTTGTGCTTACTAGATATGCTGATAGTTTCGCTATTGCTTCAGGTGGTGCTACATTTTATAGAAACAGAGTCGAGTCTTTGGTTAAGCAAGGTATAGACAGAAAAGCCGCTGAAGAACAAGCGTTTAATGACTTTAGAGCTATAGCTGAAGAAAACCAGCAATCAAGTAGTCCTGCTAAAATTAGTCAACAGCAAAGATCTACTATAGGTCGTATGGTTTTAGCTTTTGGCAATACTCAGTTACAGTACGTACGTATACAAAAAAGAGCTGTTCAAGATTTTGTAAATGGTAGAGGTGATTGGAAAACTAATATATCTAAAATAGTTTATTACGGTGCAATACAAAACATATTGTTTAACGCTTTACAAAGTGGTTTAGCTTGGGCATTATTTGATGATGAAGAAGATGATGAAAAATTATCTAGAACTTTAAATGGTGCTATTGATTCTCAATTAAAAGGATTAGGTATCGGTGGAGCTGTTGTTTCTGGTGTTAAAAACGCTTTGATAACTATAGCTGAGCAAGCTGATAAAAAATCGCCAGAATTTGAAGCGGCAATAGATGATCTAGAAAATATAATACCAGCGATTGGTTCTAAAACTAGAAAATTAAGATCTGCAGCTAGAACTGTTTCTTGGAATAGAAAAGAAATAAAAGAAAAAGGATTTAATTTAGATAATCCAGCGTATTTAGCTGGGGCGCAAGTTATATCAGCTGTATTTAATGTACCCTTAGATAGAGCAGCGATGAAAATGAATAACATGCGTAATGTCCTTAATCCAGCCACGGAAGCTTGGCAGAAAGTTGCATTAACTCTAGGTTGGTCTACTTGGGATGTTAATCTACCATATTGGGGATTAGCCGAAGAAAAACCAGTGTTAACAGAAACTGAAATACAAACTCAAAAACTTTTTGAACTTAATAAAGCTGATCAAGTTAAAATGCTTTTAGATTTAGGTTTAACTAAGAAAGAAATAAAAGCTTTAAAGTTAGAAGAGCAAAGAGTTCAAGAAATTATAAAACTACAAAATAAAAAGAAAGAAAATGAATAAATTTTCAGGACCATTCATGCAAAAATCTCCATTATACAAATGTGCTATAAGTGAAGGTGGAAGCGGTTGTATAAAAAAAGTAGGTGCAAATTGGAGAATAGAAAGTAATAAAACAGGTAAGTTATGGCCAGCTAAATATGAATCTGAATCAAAGGCTAAAGCTGCATTAAAAGCTTACCAGGCAAATCAATAGATATGAAATCACCATTATACGGCAAAATAAGCGACGCTTGTAAAAAAGCTGCTAAAAGTAAATTTAAGGTTTGGCCTAGTGCTTATGCTTCGGGTTGGGGCGTAAGATGCACCAAAGCTGGTGGACCACAGAACTACGGTAATAAAAAGAAATAATGGCTTATACACAACCAGGAAATACACCGCTGCATAAAGCAAAAGGCGGTGGCACGCGTAAAGTATGTTTACCTGCGGCAAAAGTAAGATCAATGAGCAAAGAAGCTAAAGAGAAAGTTATTCGAGCTAAAGAATATGCTGCTTCACAAGGTAAAAGAGAAAGATCAACAAAATCAGAAGTTAAAGGCGCTAGAAAACCCGGTGCTACATTACGTGACTGGTTTGAAAAAGAAAATTGGATTAACGTTAAAACAGGAGAACCTTGCGGAAAATAGCATATAGATTATTAGCATCGTTTTTTAGATTTATAGAAATGCTTTAAAAAGTAAATAATGGCAAACAAGATTAGCGAGAATACAGAGATAACTCTAGACCTTAAAACAATAGCTATAGTAGTAGCTGGAGCTGTCTCTTTAGTAACATTATATTTTGCTTTACAAAAGGATATAGAGTTAGCTAAACAGCTTCCAAAACCTACTATTACAAGAACCGAATATGATCTTAAAGATCAATTAATTCGAGAAACAATCATGAATACTCAGAATCAGGTTGAAGAGAATAGTAAAAAATTAGATAAAATAGATGAAAAGCTTTATGAAATAATTGAAAAGAAATAGTCATGAAAAAAATTATAACTTTAATTGTATTATTGATATCGCTAAAATCTTTTTGTCAGAAATATACTTTGCTTGAAATAAACGCTAAATGGAATTCTCACAATAATTTACCATACAAAGAGCTTGCTAGTATAAAAATAGGATTTGCTTGGCTTGAAGATCAACCTGAACAAATACAAAAAAGTGTTAAAGCCGTGCCAACACTAGTGTTAATGGAAAACGGAAGACCTGTTCACCAATGGCAAGCTGGTATTGATCTTAAGTTAAAAATTACAGAAGAAGAAGTTAAAGAGGCAATAAAAAAAATTAAACAATGAAGTTAACTGAAAACTTTAGTTTACACGAGTTTGAATGTAAATGCGGTTGTAAAATGCCAGATGAAGTTTTTAATAATATAAAAATAGTTGCTAGTAGTTTACAAGAACTTAGAAACACTATAGACAAACCTATAAAATTAACAAATGCATATAGATGTCCAGAGCACAACGCTAAAGTAGGTGGCGTGCCTTCTAGTCAGCATATAAAAGGTTTAGCTGCAGATATTCAAGTAAAAAATTTAAAGCCATCAGATGTTGCGGATATAGTTGAACACGAGATGGTCAATGGAAGATTAAAACAAGGCGGTGTTGGTCGATATGATACATTTACGCATGTTGACTTTAGAGGTTATAACGCACGCTGGGATAAAACAACAAAATAATGCCATACATTCAACCAACTCCACTGTTCAAGCTAGACAAGGAAAGCATGCCTTGTAATAAGCCTAGAAAATCACCAAAAGCTGACAAGAAAAAAGTAGTTAAAGCTTGCTCTGGTGGTGAAGAAAAAATTATTCATTTTGGTGCTACAGGATACGGTCATAACTATTCTGCAGCTGCTAGAAAATCATTTAGAGCTAGACACAAGTGTAGTGAAGCTAATGATAAACTAACTGCTAGATATTGGGCTTGTAAAAACTTATGGGCTGGTGAAGGCGGATCAACTAAATCAAGTCCTAAAAACGTAAGAGGAAAATATTAATAAATAAAAACAAAAAAATGAACAAACCATTCACATCAAAACATTGTACGCCAATTAATTACGGATCTCCATTAAATCAAGGAGTGCTTAGTGCTAATGAAGCACCTTCTGTAGCGGTTAAGCAAAGAAGCACTATTATAAATCCTAATTACGCTAAATTAACTGAAAAACAAAAAGATAGTTTACATAAAAAAGCTATAGAAGCTGGTAAAGTTATTTATAGTGAAAAATTTAAAGTAGAAGTAGATCCAGAAGATGGAGTTTTACAGCGAATGAAAAATCCAAATTATAAAAAATAATTATGGGAAAGTTTTTAATAAAAATAGGTAATAAGTTAGTTGCATTTAATGAATACTTAAAAGGTAAATGGAACTCGTTGCTATATAAATTAATGTTTAAAAAGGAACAAAAATAAATGGGCGTACCATACCCAAAAGTTCCTGTAACCAAGAAAGGGGATCCGTTAAGATCCCCTTTTTTAATTATCCATCACAAGCCAAACAATCTTCACTCATTGCTTGTTGTGCTATGTCTCCGCGAAGTACTGATTCTGTCCTTGTATAATATAAAGTTTTAATACCGTTTTTCCAAGCCTGCATATGCACCTGATTAATCCATTTAGGTGTTGCCACACTAGGAAAAGCTAGATTTAAACTTACCGCTTGATCTATGTATTGCTGACGAATACCAGCTTGATTTACTAGTTCTAATTGATTAATTTCTTTAAACGTTTTAAATACGTCTTTAGCTGGTATACTATGTGCTCCCATAGTAACATTGTCAAGCTCAGGTATATCTTGAACACTACCACCGTCTGCGAGAATTTTATCCCAAATATCATTTGTGTTTATTTTATGTTTTCTTAACAATTTTAATAGCGTAGGATTTTTTCTTATGAACGTTCCTTTCGCAGATTGCTCAGTGAATACATTTGCTGCCCAAGGCTCTATTCCCGGTGAAACATTCCCACTAAGCTTCGAATTACTAACAGTGGGAGCAATAGCACGAAGGTGAGTGTTACGCATACCAGTATTAGCACACCACAAAGGCTCGCCGTAAATTTCAGCAAGATCTCTGGAAGCTCTTTCACTTTCAATTTTAATTTGCGAAAATATCTTCCTAGTTTCAAACTGAGCAAGTAAACCTTCAAACGGAATGCCAAGCTCTTGGAGATACGTGTGCCATCCGAGTACACCCAGCCCAAGCGCTCGTCCTTTAACAGCAGAACGAACGGCATTTTCAAAACCTCTAAGTCCTTTTGCTCTTTGTATAAATTCCTCCATAACGCCATCAAGAAACCAGATAGAGTCGTATATAAGGTTAGTGTCTTTCCATTCATCATATTTAGCTAAGTTTAGTGATGATAAACAACAAACAAAGCTGTGGTTTTCATCTGTGTGTAATGTAATTTCAGAACATATGTTAGTCATATGTACTTTTAAACCGTTATCTTTGTATGATTTAGGATTTGCTTTGTTAGTATTTCCTTTAAACAATATATACGGCTCGCCAGTGGCCTTTCGTTTTCTAAGAAGTTTACTCCATCTATCTCTAGCTTGCGCATCTCCTTGTTCAAGTTTACGCATAAATTTGTCACCAACAACTGCGCATTGGTGTAGATTAAGCGATTGTCTATTAACGTCTCCTTTTGGTTCACGGATTTCAAGCCACTCTTCGAAATCGTCGTGCTCAATATTAATATTAACTGAAGCAGCTCCTCTTCTGACAGATCCTTGATTAGTTGCAAGAATCGTTGAGTCGTAGATTTTGCAGAACGGTACGACTCCATCTGATGTTCCATTTCCTGTAATTTTAGCGCCAGCGGGTCTAATCATATTAACTCCAATGCCAACTCCACCGCCGTGCTTAGCGAGTAGCATCATCTCTAAATTTTTCTGTCCTATGTCTTGTATACTATCAGCCACATCAATACCGAAACAGCTAATAGGCAGGCCGCGATCAGTACCTGTATTAGATAGTACTGGACTAGCGAGACATAGCCAACCATTCCATATGTATTCGAAGAAAGTTTCTGCCATTTCCGGCTTATATAATCTACGAGCAACTGTTTTAGCAACACGCATGTAAGCTTCTCGCGGTGACTCGTCGTAGAGTAAATATCCCCCGGATATAGTCTTTTTGTATATGTCGTTATTGCCCCACGCAGGGTAATCTTCGTCTTTTTTCCAGTTTTCATTCCAACTCATTATTTCATAAAATGTATTATCCAGGCAATAAGCCCATTAATATTAAGTGCTACTAAGTTCCATTGTTTTCTAGAACTAGTTTGTACAATAATGAGACAAAAGCCTATTATGTACAAAGTTGGTTCTATAGTCCATTGAGCAGCGATTAAAAAACCACTGCCCATGTAACCTATTCTTGATGCAAACTTTTGATATGGTGTTAGTTTATTTGTATAAGCTAGTTTTCTTAAAATCCATATCTTCCATTTGAACTCACATTTTTTACAAGTTTTCTTTTGTGCTGTTTTAAACTTCGAGTTTTTCTTCAGTTTGTTGCACTTGTTGCATACTCTCATTTTTTAATTTTTCTATTGCTTCATCATAATCAGGCATGCGCTTTATTGTTTCTAAAGTTCCAACAGCTAAATCTTTTAAATGAGTATTTTCATTTAATAATTGCTGTACAACACCTATTAATGCTTGTACTTTTTTTTCTAGTAGATCTACTCTACTGCTCTTCTGACTTTTCATATAATTGTTCAAATATTTCTTGTTCTGTTACTATACTACCAAATGTCTTCGAAGTCTTCGCCTTCACCAGCCTTCGAGTAATCTGTCGGCCTAATTGCGAAAAAATCAGTATGAGTGACCCCGCCGGTAAGATGATAGAACCAATCAAGATTAGACGCTGCATTCTTGTCATACGGGAAATACGATCCAAGATCAACGTAACCCAATTCAACCAATTTTTCATTTGCTCTCTTTTTTATAAAATGTTTAAGATCATTAGCTTTTATACCTTCGATATCACCCATTTCAAACATTTTATCAATATATTTAGTTTCAAGTGTTATCATGGTTTCTGCAGCTTTTATTATATCTTCTCGACATAAATGCAATAATTGATCATTTTCACTGCACATATCGCGGAAAAGCTTACAACCCATTTTACTATGTAATGATTCGTCTCTTACAGACCATTTCATTTGTTGTCCAATACCCTTGAGTAAATTACGTAACTGGAAGCTATATAAAACAGCAAAAGCTGAATACAAACTAACGCCCTCTGCGAAAGCAGAAAATACGGCAAGTGACTTACCAATACCAATAGAGCTTGTACCGTCATAAGCAACCAAATTATCAAATCTCTGTGCGGTAGCAGGTTCGTGCAAAAACGCTTCATAATCTTCTAAGTTTAATGTTTCATTTAAATAACTATAAGCAACTGCATGTACTGTTTCTTGTGATCCAAACATCATTGCCATTTGTTGTATTTCGTGCTTTGGAAACCAACTAACTACCTTTTGGGTCCAGTAATCAGAAACCGCGCATTCCGTCTGTGCAAAGCCGAGAAGTATATTCCCGACCAGATTCTTTTCTTTATCATTTAATTTTTCTTTCCAATCTTTAATATCGCTTTGCATTGAGATCTCTGTATGTAGCCAAAATGCTTGTGCTTGTTTTAACCAACCTTCTGTATAATACTCTGGGTATTCAAAAGGTTTATATGCTATACGTTTATCAAATAATCCCATTATTTATATATTTCTAAAGCTAAGTCTACAAAAGGTAGATATAATACGTGTGTAGTTTGTTCTTCTTCGTGATACGTTCTAATACCTAGCAATACACCTGGATATGTACCAATAGATAAACTCCAAACCTTACCTCCCTTGTCCTCTGTTTCTTTTGACATAATTTTTACTATTTTTATTATTACTAGTTTTACTCTTTGCGTGAACGCCTTTGCGTTTTACTTTTTTCTTTTCCTTGTAGTTATTTAATGTCAGTTTTGCCATAGCATTTTATTCCGTATTTATCTTGTATTTCAACTAATTCTTTATATTTTATTTTGCCTCTAATTTCCCAAGTCCACTTTAACCATTTTTCAATTTGGCGTTCGGCATACTTCTGTCTAGCTATTTCTTTTGCTTTTCCAGAATCAATCTCACTGTGTCGTCGCATTCTTTTTGATTTTGTGGTTTATACAATGTGTAATTAGGAAACTGATTAGTTACAAGTTGCTTGAATAATTTCCAACGCATTGGAAAAGAATCGTTAGCTCTACCTTTACACTCAATTATAAAATCATCTCCAATAAAATCTGGTGTGTATTTTATAGGCAAAATACGCTTACAACCTCTATTAGTGTAAGCGCCTTTGCCATTTGCTTGTCTTTCATAAACCTCGTTTTCAAAATGAAAACCATTTAATAAGACAAATGTTTCACCTTCATATTTAGATTTAATTTTAGCTTTACGCAAAGCCATATACATATAACGCTCAAGACCAGACGCAAAGTTAATACCATCATATGATACTTTTTGCGATTGAACTGGACCTTTTTTGCGTTTTTTTCTTTTATAAGGTATCTTCTTCATTTACTTCAATATCATTAATATCATAATGAATACCATCGTTACCATTTTGCCCAATAATTCCCATACGTCTAAGCATTGCTTCTTCTATTTCATCTTGAATACAACGTTTAGCAGCTTCAATATATAATAAAGCATCCATAAGCTCTTCTTGAACATCAATTAAAAAACGATTAAGATCTTTTTCTTGACCTTCGATCTCTTGCATCATTGTGGCTCCGTATTTTTTTTGGCCAATTAAGCTACGTTCGTCCATCTTTCTTAAGACAGCTTGAACAATCGCATCTTTAGTTCTTATTTCCATTATGCTGATTTTACAAAAGTTCCATTAATCATTTTACCTTTACGGTTGGCTATTTGGTTGTATGCTGAATCAATACAGTTTTCAATTTGCATACCTTCTAATACTGCTAAATTAGTTAAAACTACAACCATATCACCGATAGCATCTTTTATTTCATACACGTCTTTATTTAATAAAGCTTTAGCTAACTCACCAGCTTCTTCCATAAGCTTAACATATTGCGTGTGCGAGTTGCCTTCAGTATAAATACCACGTTTTTCAGCCCATTGTCTTATTTGCTCAAATCTGTCTGATATACCAAGAGCTTTACTACTTGTTGGGTATTTAGTATCAGGATTATGTTTAGGATTAAAAAATGCTTCGTAAAAAGCTTTATTGTAAATATAACATCTATTATTGTTAAACATAGACTCTGAAACATTTGCCATTATCCAGTTGATATATTCTTTTTTAATTTCAAAGTTATATCCTTGAGGTGTAGTCCATTTTAAACCTAAATTGTCCATTAAATGACCTTTAAGTTTATTTACAGGAACTGGAAATGTACTTGTTTGCTCTGTTGGGTTTATTTTCATATTTGATTTAAATAAATTTTTATAAAGTGTTCGATCTTTCTTATAGCCATAAGACTGTTGAAGTTCTATTTCCTTGTTTGATATAAAATCTATATCGTCGCTAGTAAGTAGAACTTCGTATTCATCTGCTGCATAACCTTGTTGCAGCGTAACCCTGTTATTAAGATTACGTGTAACACCAATCTTTTTACCAGGTATGTGGTATAAATAATACATATTTTTTATTTTCTGTACATTTCTATTAAACCATCATAATCTCCAGAAAATTTACAATATAATTTATCTTTAATAAAATAATATTTTATTTCTACTTCATATCCATTTTCAGGATTATAAAGTTTAGTTGTAAATTTATCATCTTTTTGATTTAATATTTCTTCTTCAATATAAGAGTCTTCTTCAAAACTAAAATTAAAGACCTTTAATATAGCATATTCACTAGCTATTATTGTAGTAGTGTGGCTTGATGTTTTAGTACCCCAAGACCCTTCAAACTGTTCTTGAGCTTGTATACTCAAAGAAAAAATAAGTATAAATGTTATTAATAGTTTTTTCATTTTTTATAATTTATCGTTATATAAGTGCATATTATGCGCGTGATGATAATACCAACCTATTTCCAAATTCAGTCTATCTGCAATCATTTTTTGCAATGATGAAAACTGATACTGATCGTTGCAGAAACCATACCAGATGTCATTAGAACGCATATAGACGGACATACACAACTCATTGTTTATGATCGTGAATTGAACGGCATAAGTGCAAGGTGTATCTGTCTTATATTTGTCATATTCTTTAGCATCGTATATGGTTATTGCGGCGTGTCTAGTATTTTTGTTTGACTTTAATTTAGCACAAACATAATCTATTTGACATTTTCGTTTCCACTGATAACCATAGTTTGAATTAACATTACCATTTTCATCAGCCATACGTTTCCATATTGGTGGTATCTTACCATATAACTCACCAAGCTTTTCAATACTTGGATCGCCAGATAAATACCATTGCCATTCGGCTTCAGCATAATCTAAGCTCCAGTTGCGTTGCTCATTTGTTATATGGTTATTCTGAGGATCTCTAATATAAAATCCACAATTGAATAAAGCTTTAGTACCGTCAAAGTCGATGCCATTGATAATAACTTCATCTAATAACGCTTCATAAGCTTCGTTTGCATTATCAAAGCTGTTTTTCATATTTGTCGTAATAATATTTATAGTATTCATACATCTTTTGCCATATAACACCTTTAGTGTATGAGTTTGGGTCTTGATGAGTAACACCTTTATTTTCAATTGTTATTGTCCATCGAGCTTCTGTTATAGCTTTTGGTGCAATGTATATTTTGTTTTTAATACACCATCTGTAAGCTTCAAATTCCTCTGATGTTGCCGTGTAATTACCCATATCTATTTTCTTACCCCAAGCCATTTATTCCCAAGGCATTTTTTCTGCTCCGATGTTTATTGGTTCGTGTGGTAAAAAACAACCAGACTTAGGTTCCCATTTAAAATGGGCTTCAGCTCCGTTTTCACCGAGGTTTTGAAACTTTACCTTAAGCACCTTAGCTTTGACTGTTTTTTCTTCATAATCCCTATGCACCAATATGCCATGATAACTAGCGTCATACCATTCACCACCGCCTTTGATATTATACATCGTAGGTTCCTCAATTTTTCCATCTTTGTCTTTATACATTTTAGTTGGATGCGCTACTATAAACACTAACACATCAAACTTTTTAGCAAATATCTCTATTTTCTGTAGATATTCCATTGTATAACGATTAACGTCTTCTGTTTTGCAATCAACATCTCTGACTTTATTAAATGGATCGATAACAAGGCATTTAATACCTTTACGCTTTACAAGCTCAGCACCTTTTTTAAGTACCGACTCAAGCGTGTATCGTTCCATATCAATATGAAAGAAGTTTGTATTACAGTGATCAGCAACTTGATTCCATTTATCGCCACCGATATCATCTTTGCTTGGCATACCTTGCCAAACTTTACGCATTAATTTGTGAGCATGGAGATAAGTCGGTACATTTTCCGGACTAGCAAACGCCGTTTTCCAGCCATAGTTTTGGTTATACCCAACAACCATTTGGTCGACGAAATCTGATTTGCCGCTAGACGGAATACCAGTAACAGTAATAAACTGACCAGTATAAGTTGAAAAGATACTATCAAAATTTTCCAGGCCAATTTGATATCCAGGTTTAAACCCGTTACGAACAAAGTCCGTGACTTCGTCCTCAATGTCCCTAAATGTCGTGACATTTTCAAGCGGTACCGGTCTCGCTCCGGTAATACGCTGTACCAGTTTTTCTGTTCCATATTTAATTAAGTATTCATTAGCGTCTTTACAATCGTCAAATGATGCTAAGTAACAAACTTCAGATCCTAATCGTCTTACAAGCTCAGCTTGCAATGCTTGACCTGCTTCGTCTGTGTCAACAGCTAGTATTATTTTTTCTTTATCTTCAAAATAATCTATACAATTGTCTAAGTAATCTAAGTTGTTTGTATTTAACGTAGCTCCGTTTGGAACTGATATAGCGTTTGTAACACCAGCTTCATGTAAAGCTAACACATCCATTTCACCTTCAACTATAACACAATACTCATAGCCAATAATGCTATCAATATTGTAGAATACTTTTTCAGCACCCTTATATAATTTAAAGTTCTTTCTTCCATCGCGGTATTTAATATTAACTAAATCACCACCCATAAAATAATTGAACTTTATCGTGTTCTCGGGTTTACCGGTTTGTGGCATATATTCAGATCCCTCGCCGACATTTAAGTCAGCAAGGGTTTTCTGAGATATACCTCTTGATTTAAACCATTCAACAACTTTACTGTCAGGCGGCTTGATAAC
>Ga0209536_100004850_pt1 | contig 21152 bp, 19 predicted proteins | sample DeeMarSeWOR28_12_FD_187461 | JGI IMG/M metagenome (GOLD analysis project Ga0209536, IMG submission 187461) | Marine sediment microbial communities from White Oak River estuary, North Carolina - WOR-2-8_12 (SPAdes) (version 2) | ecosystem: Environmental > Aquatic > Marine > Intertidal zone >... | reverse complement strand
ACCAATCAAGGCTTCTTTGATGATGACCTTAGGATCGTATGTATTGTATTTTCTTAATGAGGACTTTTTTTTCTGAACAAGTTGGGCTGCTCGTCGCATAATCCCCCTCTTTCCTATATTTTCTTCAAGCTCTTTGCCATTTTTGGATAAGATATGCCCGAGTTCCATCCCATTCCCATCGCCACCAATAAATATTTTTTTATTTATAATAGCGGCACTACCTACACCTGTTCCCAGCGTCACAAACAAATAATTTTCAGGAATTTTCGTGCCGGAAAAATAATACTCGCCCAAGGCGGCTACATTTGCATCATTTTCCAAATAAAATTCTTTGTCAGGAAATCTGTCTTTCAAGTGTTTTTTAAGTTCGACACCATCAAGTGCCGGAATAGCGGCAATTTCAAGACATCTGGAACGATCGACCGATATTGTACCTGGTATTCCCATGCCAACCTCCATTATGTCAGGATGCTTTACAAATTCTTTATCCAATATCTCTATATATCCTTTAACAAAATCCTCGCTGTTTCTTAAATCAGCTGTTGGATACTTTATTTTTGATTCCATCCCTCCTTCGCGATCGACGATTCCGATTTTTACATTAGTCCCTCCGACATCAATTCCCATGTATTTTTCCATATCTAAAGCCTGTTTGAGTTTACCCGGTTTTAATTTTTAAATTAAACAAAAATGCTAAATCATTCTTAAAATTCAGTTTATTTTGAAGGTTTTTAATGACGCAATTTCAAATGCCAATGTACCTGCAACAAATTTTGAATGAAGTACAACATAAAAAAGGCAAATACCTGGTTTACTTACCAGGATTATGGCTAGGACATATTGCCGCTCAAAAAACAAAAATTGATTATGCTTCAATTTTAGCGAATTGTCTGGAGGAGATCCTTAATCAGAGACGCAATTATGCCACTGATAGCAAAAAGGGCTGGACAAAACGAGCGGTGGTTTACAACATATTTGTCAGGTTATTTACTGCTTATGATCACAACCAGGATGGGGTGATTGGTGGAAATCCCGCAGACATCACGTTAAACAATCAGGGATTGCGGGAAACCGGCACTTTTTTAAAAACTATCCTCCTTCTACCATACTTGAAATCACTCGGCATTAATACGATTCATTTAATACCCATCACTCAAATAGGATTTGAAGGCAAAAAAGGTGATCTGGGATCGCCCTATGCTATCAAAAATCCATTCAACTTGGACCCAATGCTCGCTGATCCTGTTGTTGACATCCCAATTGAAATTCAATATCAAGGAGTGGTTGAAGCAGCACATTTTTTGGGGATGAAGGTAGTGCAGGAATTCATTTTCAGGACAACGGCCATTGATTCAGACTGGACTACCGAGCATCCGGATTGGTTTTATTGGATTAAAGACAAAAAAAAGTATGGTGCGCCAAAATTTATCGCCAGGCAATTGGAAAAAATTCTACTGGTTCCAAAAGGCAAAGGTGAGTACATTCCTCCAAATAAATCTTATCGAGATCTTTTTTCCATTCCCCCAAAAAATTCTCATCAGCATCAATTAGTAATTGCCAGTGCATTTGCTGATTGGCCTCCTAATGATGTACAACCTCCGTGGTCGGATGTAACTTACCTCCGGCTATACAATTATGATTATAAAGAAGAAAATAACTATAATTATATCGCCTACAATACGATTAGATATTACGACCCCGAACTGGCAAAAAAAGAAAATATTAATAAGAAATTGTGGAATAAAATTTCAGATATCATCCCATATTATCAAAAAACTTTCTCCATCGATGGAGCAATGATCGATATGGGACATGCGTTACCAAGTTTGCTCAAAAGTGAAATAATCAACAAAGCCAGGGAAATAAATCCATCATTTGCCTTTTGGGATGAAAATTTTAACAATAAACCGGAAACAAAAAAAGATGGCTATGATGCCGTGATTGGAGATACCTGGTATAGGATCACGAAGAGAAACGGTTTTAAAAGTGTTATTGCGTCTGCTTTCGATAAGCATCCGCTACCATATTTTGGCGCAGCCGAAACACATAACTCTCCACGTTACGGGAAAAGGAATGTAAACAAAAAAAAATCTGCCTGGCTGTTGTTTAATCTGCTACCCAATGCAATCCCATTCCTGCACAATGGCTTCGAACTCAATGAAGAGCTTCCGGTAAATACGGGATTAAATTTTACACGCAGGGAAATTGATTTCTACTCCAGGCAACCATTACCGCTGTTTTATAAAAATGCATTGAACTGGGATTTAAAATCCAATAGTGTAACCTTTTTCAAAACGATAAATGAAATTAAGCAAAAATATCCATGGATATTTGACAGTAAAAATGTGGATATATTAAACACCAGCAACGGTAAAGTTTTGGGTTTTATAAAAAAATATCAAACAAATATCGCCATCGTTCTGTTCAATACTAACTTTCATAAAAAAGAGGTATATTTTTTTACTGAAAATCCTCCTAATCAGCGCTTTTTCGATTTAATCAAAAAAAAGGAGGTAGTGTTTATGCCAGACAACATAATAGAGCGTGGAAGAATTATACTAGCTGTTTCGATCTAATTTATCTATTTGAAGATTGACGTATATTTAACCTGGTTTTTAGTTTGATTAACTGAGGTGTATTTCCATTTCCATTTATCTTATTCAGCAGTAGCTTCGTTGCTTTTTTACCCATTTCAAAACCAGGTTGCATAACACTTGTCAGGGATGGATCGACCATTTCCGAAAGCGTTGAATCATCTCCAAATCCAACTATTGCCACATCGCCGGGTATATGCAATCCTTTTGATTTTATCGCTTTCATGGCGCCAACGGCAGTCAGGTCATTCACAGCAAAAATACCATCAAATTCGATCCCGCTATCAAAAAAATTATTTACTGCATTATAGCCAAATTTAAAGTTATCAGCTTCCACTATTAGACTTTCATCAATTGTAACTCCACGATCCTTTAGTGCTGCCAGGTATCCATTCATTCGTTCAGCGTGAATTCCCATATGAAGAGGCCCTTTGAAATGCGCAACCCGTTTGCACCCAATATTGACCAGGTGATTAGTGGCCTGGTAAGCACCCTTAAAGTCATCTACAATTACGCTATCGAGATGTAAAGATTTGTTAAAACGATCATATAAAACGACAGGTACTCCTTGATCTTTAATCGATTCAATATGCGTAAAATCTATAGTTTCCTTCGAATAGGAAATAAGAATGCCATCCACCTGGCTATTTGCCAGAGTTTGTATATTCATTACTTCATGATCAAACTTCTCATTGGATTGACACAGGATGACCTGATAATTGCTTTCATATGCAACATCTTCAATTCCACTTATCACTGAAGAGAAAAAATAATGCACGATTTCCGGCACAACGACCCCAATGGTAAATGTCTTCTTTTTCCTCAAACTTAGTGCTACTGCATTAGGTTGATAATTGAGCTCTTCTGCCAATTCCCTGATTACTTTTCTGGTAGCTTCTCCTATTTCAGGATTATCCTGCAATGCCCTGGATACAGTAGATGGAGAGACATTGAGTCTTTTGGCAATATCCTTTAATGTAACCCGATCAGTAGACATAAAAAATTTTCAACAAAATTACGTTATTAATTCAAAAACAGCTAGCCATGATAAGCCGCAGTAATATACCCCTTTAAGTTTTAAAGAACCATCGGTAATTTTAGTGATAAATATCACCCATCAATACTATTAGGTCTAATAATTTGAATATTATCAATTTTTTAATTGTTGATTGATATCATGTTTCAATTCGTATATTTAATTACCTTTGCGGCGTGAAAAATCAAATCCCATTTTAAAATAAGTTTAACAATAAATTCAATAAATACGATCATGAGTGCAAAATTTAGATCTGGAGTATTATTTGGTAAAGAAGTTAGCCAATTGTTTCGATATGCAAATGAAAATGATTTCGCATTACCAGCGGTAAACGTAATCAGTTCACATACTGTCAATGCAGTTATAGAAACTGCCAAAGCAGTAAACTCTCCTGTTATTATTCAGTTTTCAAACGGAGGTGCTGTTTTTTTTGCAGGAAAGGGTTTGAGCAATAGTGGCGAAAAATGTGCTATTGCCGGAGGTGTTTCTGGTGCAATGCACGTACATCAAATGGCTGAAGCATACGAAGTGCCAGTGATTCTACACACTGATCACTGTGCAAGAAAATTACTTCCCTGGATTGATGGATTATTAGATGCCGGTGAAGAATATTACAAAGTTCATGGGAAACCGCTTTACAGCTCGCACATGATCGACCTTTCGGAAGAACCAATTAAAGACAATATAGAAACCAGTAAAAGATACCTGGAAAGAATGGCCAAGATCGAAATGACTTTGGAAATTGAACTTGGGGTAACTGGTGGTGAGGAAGATGGCGTTGATAATACCGGAGTTGACAGTTCAAAACTCTATACTCAACCTGAAGAAGTTGCTTACGCCTATGAAGAGTTGAAAAAAGTAAGTGATAATTTCACTATTGCAGCTGCTTTTGGGAATGTGCATGGTGTGTATAAGCCTGGGAATGTAGTACTGACACCTGTGATATTAAAAAATTCGCAAACATTTATTCGGGAGAAATATGGAACAGGTCCAAATCCTGTCAATTTCGTATTCCATGGTGGTTCCGGATCAGAAAAATCTAAAATAAAAGAAGCAATCGAGTATGGTGCGATCAAAATGAACCTGGATACTGATATGCAATGGGCTTTTACTCATGGAGTGAAAAAATATATGGATGATAAAGACGCTTATCTGCAAAGCCAGATTGGTAATCCTGAAGGTGAGGATAAGCCAAATAAAAAATACTATGATCCGAGAGCATGGCAGAGACTTGGTGAAGTTTCATTTGTGGAACGTTTGAAAGAAGCTTTCGACGATCTTAATTGCAAAAATAGAAACGCATAATTGAAGTATTTAAATCAATATAAGAGGGCTATTTATTAGCCCTTTTTTTTACTTAAAATCCATGAACGTCATGAAAGTTAATCACCTGACCCGTGTTTCTGTAAACATATTGATTTTCTCACGTATGAATTCATTATGCAATTAAGGTAATGATATGCAGGCGAGTTTCACCTATTTTATCTATTGATTATCTGATAAATCAAAACTTTTATATTCAGCGATTAGCCTGCTGGGAAAATATTAATGTACTCACTGAAAAACCTATTTCTGTGACAAATTGGGCAGTCTGTATATAAGCGTTAAATTAAGAGTTGCGTCCCCTGAGTATTTCTAAATAGTTTTTATATATTGGCGCCCACAAATTTCTAAGACCTTTAATACCCTGATTATGGCAATTAAACCAAGATTATCATTTTGGCAAATCTGGAATATGAGCTTTGGCTATTTAGGGATCCAGTTTGGATTTGCACTTCAAAATGCCAATGTATCAAGGATCTTTGAACAACTGGGGGCTAATGTTGAGGATATTCCAATTCTTTGGGTTGCAGCCCCGGTAACAGGTCTTATCGTTCAGCCGATTATCGGACATATGAGTGATAATACCTGGAACAGGCTTGGAAGACGAAGACCTTATTTCCTTGTTGGAGCTATCCTGGCATCATTAGCATTATTGATCATGCCCAATTCTCCCTTTTTGTGGGTCGCTGCAGGAACGCTTTGGATTATGGATGCCTCCATTAATATTTCTATGGAACCCTTTAGAGCATTTGTGGGTGACATGCTTCCCGATGAACAGCGAACTGCAGGTTTTGCTATGCAAAGTTTTTTCATTGGTACTGGCGCCGTAATCGCCTCTGCCTTACCCTGGGTTTTGACCAATTGGCTCAATATAAGTAATGTCAGTGATGAAGGCATGATTCCTCCTTCTGTCAGATTCTCATTTTACATTGGGGGTTCAGTATTTTTTGTAGCAGTGTTATGGACGATCATAAGAACCAAGGAATATTCTCCTGAGGAACTTGCATCATTCGATGATAAATCAATAGTTGAATTAACCGAAAGGGATATAAGTGAAAGAAGTAAAGTCAATTACTTTAAAAATGCAACCTTTTGGGGTATTACCGGTGCATTGTTTACGTATTTCATTTTTCATAAGAATCTCGAGAAAGAATTATATGTGATTGGCGTAGGCGCATTATTTTTTGCGTTGATACAAATTTTTGTTGGATTGCTGATAAAGAGCAGCAAAACTGAAAACGGTTTGGTAGAAGTAATTGAGGACCTTTTCCATATGCCAAAAACGATGTCCCAATTGGCCATCGTGCAATTTTTTACCTGGTTTGCACTTTTTTCGATGTGGATATATACCACCGCAGCAGTAACGTCACATATATATGGAACTACAGATACATCTTCGCAGACTTATAATGACGGCGCTGATTGGGTAGGTGTTTTATTTTCCGTTTATAATGGATTTGCTGCAATTATGGCCTTTCTTCTCCCTGTAATTGCCAAATATACCAACAGGAAAATTACCCATTTGATTGCCTTGTGCACCGGAGGTATTGGTTTTATTTCCTTCTATTTCATCAAGGACCCTATACTTCTAACACTATCCATGGTGGGTATTGGCTTTGCCTGGTCAAGTATTTTGTCGATGCCCTATGCCATGCTTACCAGTGCTTTACCTTCAAAGAAAATGGGGGTTTATATGGGTATTTTTAATTTCTTCATAGTTATACCGCAAATATTAGCAGCAAGTATTCTTGGCTTTCTCGTTAAGAATGTCTTTGGCGGTGAAACAATTTTCGCGCTGGTTCTTGGCGGAGTGTCTATGATTCTCGCTGGATTTTTGACATTAATTGTTGAAGACAAAAAAGGCTGAAATTTTATTAAAAATAAATGGCATTTACCCCAGGGCAGATCCCTGGGCCCTATTTCCCGATGCATGCAGTGCATCGGGAAACATGCCCGCCGTAAACTATGGCGGCGGGTTTAACCGCTACCTTTTCGTCGGCCGAAGCAGAACATGAAGACGAATTAAATTTGATTAACCCCCTTTTGATTTTATAAAAGAGATTTTTGGTGAGCAAAAAATGTGAGCAGCTATTTTAATAGGAATTATTATTTCCAAATATGCATTCACTTAGATTTTTCTAGCATAACACCAAACAAATTCGTCTATTTTTTTTACTTTTGGTTTTCGCCCAAAATCTGCGATTTTTTGAGGCGACTTTAATTTATTTTTTAAAAATTATCCAAACGCAGCTTTTATGGCGACTACAGGTTCGGTACCGGGAAACGTGAATGCATATAATGCAGATAAAAATTATACGGTATCATTAACTGTGTTGACGTCACTTTTTTTTATGTGGGGTTTTATCACATGCATGAATGATATCCTAATCCCATTTTTAAAAAAAATCTTCGAGCTGAACCGGGCAGAATCCATGCTCGTGCAGTTTGCCTTCTTTAGCGCATACTTTATCGGATCTGTCATCTATTTTTTCATTTCTTCTCAAAAGGGTGACCCAATAGAAAAAATCGGCTATAAAAATGGTTTATTGATCGGGTTATTCATATCTGCATTAGGATGCTTTTTGTTTTATCCTGCTGCAGAAGTTAAATCATATGGATTTTTCCTTGGGGCACTATTTATATTAGGACTTGGTTTTACCATGCTTCAAATAGCAGCAAATCCATACGTAGCCATACTTGGCCCAGCAAAAACTGCCTCCAGTCGATTAAACTTATCCCAGGCGTTCAATTCATTCGGAACAACAATTGCCCCTATTGTTGGCGGTTACCTTGTGTTTCATTACTTCGCTACCTGGGGTCAGCCTTTACTAAATAAACTTGGAGAAGTCATTACCACGGATACAGGTATGCCCATGTCTGCAATTGGCGTGCAACTACCATACGTGATCTTTGCCGTCATCTTTCTACTTTTGGCAGTATTAATTAAAGCAACAAAACTCCCCGTATTTACCAATGAAGAAAAAATAGAAAAAGGAGCTGGGGCATTGCAATACAGCCACCTTGTTTTTGGCATGGTTGCCATCTTTATGTATGTAGGGGGTGAGGTAAGTATTGGAAGCTTGCTCATAAATTATATTTATGAATTACTTGGCCTGCCTGAAATGGAGGCGAAATCTTTTCTGGCTTTTTATTGGGGAGGAGCAATGATTGGCAGATTCCTCGGCGCAATATCATTGCGCGAAACCTCGAATGAAATAAGGAGAATATTCATGATGCTGGGAATCTCCGTCGTTACGTATTTGATCATTTATTTTGCTGTTTATATTGAAAGTGGATTCATATTCGAATTTAAGCGAATACTCCCTTTTTCAATATTTTTAGTGCTTAACCTTATTGCCTTCCGGTTGGGCAGGGCAAATGCAGCAAGAACTTTATCTATATTTTCTCTGGTGGTCATTATTTTACTGGTTATAACCATATTAACCGGAGGAAATGTTGCCATGTGGACTGTATTGAGTATTGGCTTGTTCAATTCTATCATGTGGTCTAATATTTTTACTCTGGCAATCAAGGATCTGGGTAAATATACTGCCCAGGGCTCGTCCTTGCTTGTGATGTCAATTCTTGGTGGAGCAATCATACCTGTGATACAGGGTTATGTTGCAGACCAGATCGGAGGATACCATTATTCCTTTTTCGTTCCGATCATCTGTTATATATATTTAGCCTGGTACGGATATAAAGGACATATTGTGAAGAAATGGAAAGAATAGTTATTATTGATAAAAAAATTACAACACATAAATAATGAAAGAAGTCGCGATAGGAATAGATATTGGAGGTACGTTTACTAAATATGGAATTGTCGACAAGAATGGTAATTGCCTTGTAGACGGTTCTATCTCCACCACGCAGAAAAAAGAACTCGATGATTTTCAGAAGTTGCTTAAATCAACCATTGACGATGCTGCTTTCAGTATAAAGGATGAAATTGAGATAAAAGGTATTGGAATTGGTGCGCCAAACGGTAATTTTTATAAAGGTACCATAGAATATGCCCCTAATTTATCATGGAAAGGAGTCGTTCCATTTATCGATCATTTTACAAAGCTCTATGATCTGCCGATGTTCCTGACCAATGATGCCAACGCAGCTGCAATTGGAGAAATGGTCTATGGAGGTGCTAAGAATATGAAAGACTTCATTGTGATCACGCTTGGAACGGGATTAGGCAGTGGACTTGTAGTCAATGGAGAATTGGTGTATGGCCATGATGGTTTTGCCGGTGAATTGGGTCATTTAACGGTAGTAAGAAACGGTAGAATGTGTGCTACCGGACGAAGAGGATCTTTGGAAACATACGTATCGGCCCCTGGCATAAAAAGAACTGTTTTTGAACTCTTAGCCGATTCGTTAGAAGATTCTGAATTCCGGGATGTTACATTTAACCAGCTCAATGCAAAAATGATCTCCGATGCTGCACACCGTGGAGATAAAATTGCCTTGGAAGCATTCGAAAAAACGGGAAAAATCTTGGGAGAAGCGTTAGCAGACACCGTTGCACATACGAGCCCGGAAGCAATTTTCCTGTTTGGCGGTCTGGCAAATGCCGGAGAATTGATCTTTGAACCAACAAAAAGGCATATGGAAATGAATTTATTGAAGATATTTAAAGATAAAGTAAAAATACTCCCATCCGGACTTACAGAAACAAACGCCGCTGTAATGGGCGCAAGTGCACTGGTCTGGAAGGAACTCAATCATTAAATAAATAGTTATAACTAATAACCATTCTCATATATTGAAGTTAATCTTATAAAAATATGGATAACAGAAAATTTTTACCATTCATCATTGCAGGCATAATAGCAGTAATCGTTCTTTTATACCTGTCTTCAGAAATATTTATTACCATTAAAGCAGGTGAAAGAGGAGTTTTGTATCGAAGATTTCAGGGCGGAACCGACTTTGAAATAAGTTACACGCCAGGCTTTCATATGAAAGCCCCCTGGAACGATATATTCGTGTATAACGTCAGGGAAAACATCATCAATGAAAAAATGGATGTGTTGGATAAAAGTGGATTATCCCTGGCAGTAGACGTGTCGGTCAGGTTTTTCCCGATCTACAATAGAATTTCTTACCTCCATGAATATTTTGGCGAAGGCTATGTTGAACTTTTAGTGAAACCGGAAGTCCGATCGACGGTACGTAGGGTAATGGGAAGATTCACCGCCGAAGAGATTTATTCAACCAAACGTGCTGAAGTGGAAGATGCAATAATTAAAGAAACAGAAGCCATCCTCAAAAGCGACAACAACAATATACAAATGCAAGCTTTGTTGATACGATCAATTAATCTTCCGGATCAGATAAAAAATGCCATTGAGTTAAAATTACAACAGGAACAGGAAGCATTAGCCTATAAATTCAGATTAGATAGAGAAGAAAGTGAGGCTGAAAGAAAAAGAATTGAGGCTGAAGGTATCGCCAAATTTAATCAAATAATTAACTCCAGTTTAACTGATCAAATACTTAAACAACGAGGTATTGAAGCCACATTGGAATTATCCAAATCACCAAATGCAAAGGTAGTCGTAGTCGGTGGAGGGGAAGAAGGATTGCCACTTATATTAGGAAATAATTGAAATGTAGTTAGTAGTAATAATTAAATTATATAGGAAATGTCAGAATTTGCAGAACTAATACTAGACGGTAAATCGTATAAGTTACCAGTCATCGTGGGGACCGAAGATGAAAAAGGGATTGATATAACTAAATTGAGAGCTGAAAGTGGATTTGTAACCGTGGATACGGGATATAAAAACACAGGTGCTACCCAAAGTTCAATCACCTTTCTTGATGGTGAAAAAGGAATCTTAAGGTACAGGGGATATCCCATCGAACAGCTTGCTGAAAAATCCACATTCCTTGAAGTGGCTTATCTGTTAATATATGGTGAACTCCCAACAGGACAGCAATTGTATGATTTTAAAGCCAACATCAAAAAACATCAATTGGTCCATGAAGATATGAAAATGATCATGCATGGATTCCCATCGACAGCACATCCAATGGGTGTCTTGTCATCACTGGCGACATCCCTGACTGCCTTCTTTCCTGAATCATTGGATCCAAACAGATCTGCCGAAAAAGTTAATCTGACCATCATCAGATTATTATCAAAGATACCAACACTTGTTGCCTGGTCCTATACAAATGCCAGAGGTTTGAGGGCTAACTATCCGGATAATAATCTCGATTATGTAAGCAATTTTTTAAAAATGATGTTCAGCCTTCCGACTGAAGAGTATGAGATCGATCCTATTGTAGTTGATGCCATGGATAAGATTTTCATTTTGCATGCTGATCATGAACAAAACTGCTCGACATCAACTGTTAGAATTGTAGGTTCATCTCATGCAAATTTGTATGCTTCTGTTGCAGCTGGCATCAATGCGCTCTGGGGACCTCTTCATGGAGGCGCAAATCAAAAAGTAATTGAAATGCTGCATAATATCCTGGATAATGGAGGAGATACCAAAAAATTCCTGGATAAGGCCAAAGATCCTAATGACCCATTTAGGCTGATGGGTTTTGGGCACCGTGTATATAAAAACTTTGATCCAAGGGCTCAGATCCTGAAAGCCCAGGCTGACAAGATTCTTGACAGACTCGGCGTGGATGAACCTGAATTTGAGATCGCAAAACAATTGGAAGAAGCTGCTTTAAAAGATGAGTATTTTGTAGAAAGAAAGTTGTATCCAAATGTCGATTTCTATTCAGGAATCATTATGAAAGCCATTGGCATTCCAATAGAAATGTTCCCGGTAATGTTCAGTATTGGTAGGTTACCTGGATGGATCGCACAATGGAAAGAAATGAGAGAGCACCATGAGCCTATCGGCAGACCAAGACAAATTTATGTCGGTTCAACTGAAAGGCCATATGTTGATATAACAAATAGATCTTAACAGAATAAAAGGCTGTTTTTCATAACAGCCTTTTATAATTTCAATTCAATGAACCTACACGAGTTGTTTAAACAGGCCATAAAGCGTGTTGAATCACTTGAATCAAGACCTAGCAATGAGCAGTTGCTAAAGTTATATGGGTTGTATAAACAGGCCACCGAAGGTGATATCACTGATGACCGACCGGGTGGATTTGACTTCAAAGCTATTGCCAAATATGATTCGTGGTCAAGTTTGCGGGGGATGACAAAGGATGAGGCCAGGCAAGCTTATATTGATTTGGTGAATTCTCTTTTTGAGTAGTATTGATGCAACTGTTTTATTGCCCGGATTTAAAAAAAGGTGATAATTTTCTGGATCCCGAAGAATCCCGTCATTGTATCAAAGTATTGCGCAAAAAAGCCGGCGATCTTATTCAAATCACAGATGGAATAGGCCATCTTTGTGAGGCTCGATTAAAGGAACTGAATCCAAAAAAATGCTCTTTCGAAATACATTCAACCATATTTTCACAAAAACCTGGTTTTTCCATTCACATTGCAATAGCTCTGACAAAAAATACCGATCGAATAGAATGGTTTGTCGAAAAAACAGTTGAAATTGGTATTGACAAAATCTCATTTATACACACAGAATACTCCGAAAGAACAAGGATAAACCTGGAAAGAATGAGAAAAAAAGCTATCAGTGCCATGAAACAATCCATGAGGACACACCTTCCTATTATTTCTGATGTGGAAAAACTGGATAATTTTTTAGCTACCGCTAAAGAAGATCAAAAATTTTTAGCGCACCTGGAAAATCAGCAAACTAAAATCCTGAAAAACATGGCTTCTCCAGGAAAAAGTTACCTCATACTAATCGGACCTGAAGGTGGTTTTTCACCGGAGGAAATATCGCTGATCACCCAAAAAGAATTCCTGATGGTTAAAATTGGCGATTACCGGCTGCGAACCGAAACAGCAGGTATTGTAGCATGTACCCTGCTCAATGATATTAACCACCGATAAACGGACTATCAATTAGTCTATTCCCCTCCTTATCGTATACGGCATAATTAAATCCTCCTAAAATGGAATATGCTCCAAATACTCCTTCTTTGGTTAAGGCAAGAAAACCTACCTGAAAATCTTTCTTGCCCCGATTTGTTTTGATGATCCTGCTCACGATCTCTTTACACGCCTGTTCAGGGTTCATTCCATGTCGCATCAATTCAACCACCATGGCACTGCCTGCTTGTTTTATAACCTCTTCGCCAACCCCTGTTGCACAGGCGGCTCCGACTTCGTTGTCTACAAAAAGACCTGCTCCTATAATTGGAGAATCTCCTACTCTGCCATGTAATTTATTAGCTAATCCGCTTGTCGTGCATGAACCGGACAGATTACCCTGACTATCCAGTGCTAGCATACCGATAGTATCATGGTTTTCAATATTAATGATCGACTTTTGCTTTTTAAATTCCTCCTGCATCTCTTCCCATCCCTTCAATGTCTCAGGAGTCAACAAGTTTTCCTTTGGAAATCCCTTTTGTAAGGCAAATTCCAGGGCACCTTCTCCTACAAGCATCACGTGAGGAGTTTGGTCCATGACCAATCTGGCAACTGCAATCGGGTGTTTGATGTGCTCCAGACAGGCCACACTTCCACATTGATTGTTTTCATCCATAATACATGCATCCAGCGTTACTCTCCCATTTTCATCTGGATAACCACCAAAACCCACTGATTTAATTGCAGGATCAGCTTCCGGTATTTTCACACCTGCTTCAACAGCATCTATAGCTTTGCCACCTTTACTTAATACTGACCATGCAGCTTCATTTGCCGGGATACCATGCATCCAGGTGGAAATAACTATAGGTTTATTGGCCGAGTTTGAAATGCCCTCAGAGGCTTTTGAATTAAAACCAACTATACTCCCAATGGATGAGAGCAATGCAGATTTTTTTATGAATACTCTTCTGGTGCTCATCTTTTATAAATGATGTGGATAGTCAAGTTTAAGCAAATTAACAATAATTAACTAACTGATTTTGTTAATCAACCTAAATTTGACAGGTCCCAATTCGCAAAATTATCATGAATTAAAGCCCCTCTTTTAATTGAAAGCGGTGATGGAATATTGTTATGATATAGCTGCCCGGTTCCTAGACCTTGAGGAATGTCTGTAGGATAATTAGCCGTAAATTGAGCAATAGCATTCAATCCAATATTCGATTCAAGGGCCGAAGTAATCCACCACCCAATATTTAGTTTAGTTGCAAGTTCAATCCATTCCTCACTTTTGTGCAATCCTCCAATAAGGGTTGGTTTCAGAATTATATAGGATGGCCGAATTTTTTCCAGCAATTCAATTTTATATTTTTGATCATGCAAGCCAATTAATTCTTCATCCAATGCAATGGGAATTGGCGATAAATTGCATAATTTTTCCATGGCCAACCAATTGCCGGCCGTGATGGGTTGTTCGATGGAATGAATATCAAAAGCTGAAAGCCGGTTGAGAATCCCGGGAGCATCGGTAATTTTAAATGCCCCATTGGCATCCAAGCGGATGGTAACCTGATCTGAGGAGAATTGCGAACGAATAAACTTGAGCAACGCCAGTTCATCTTCAAAATCAATAGCTCCAATTTTTATTTTAATACACGTATACCCTTCATTAATTTTATCCATTATTCGCTGAATCATGGCTTGTTTATCTCCCATCCACACCAAGCCATTAATGGGAATGGATCTGAGAGATTTAGTGAATTCATTTTCATACAATATACGCTTGCCACCATTTCTCAAATCCAGTATTGCCGTTTCCATGGCAAATCGCAATGCGGGATAATTTACTGGAATAATCTTCTCAAGATCGGCTAATTCCAAATGATCTGTCGCAGTAACTTCATGCAACAAATCCCTCATTATTTCCGCTAATTTTCCATTGAGATCAGGACTTAATCCCTGTAAAGGCCCGCATTCTCCAATACCAAAAATTTCAGGATTTTCTGCATCATACAACTTAATGAACCAACTTTCCTTTGAGGTCATTACACCTCTGGAGGTCCTGGCTTCAAACGTAAAGTTTAACCGGTATTTCTGAATTTCAATCTTCATACATTATGACAACTTCATATTCCGATGATGCAATCATAACTACAATCCACGATATTTTTTAGCTTTGCACAGAAAAAGTGACCCGTGGCTGTAGATTTTAAAATTGAGCAATATAATTATCCATTACCTGAAGAGAGAATTGCCAAATTTCCCCTGGAAAAACGCGAAAAATCAAGGTTACTACTATGGAAAAATGGAAAAATTTCACATCACATTTTTGAGCAAGTCACCTCGCTGATTCCAAAAAAATCATTTTTAGTATTTAATGATACCAAGGTAATTGCTGCCAGGTTGTTATTTAAAAAAATTACGGGCGCCGAAATTGAGATATTCCTGCTTCACCCGGAATTACCCACACGAGACATTGCTGAATCCATGACTTTGAAAAAGTCATGCATCTGGTCATGCATGATTGGCAACAAAAAAAAATGGAAAGAAGGTTCATTGAACAACCAACTTGGAGCAATAAACTTAAAGGCCTCATACTATAACAGAGACCAAAATTTGGTGCAGTTTGAATGGACTGAAAATGATACATTTGCCGAAATCATCAATAAAGCTGGTGTAACACCATTGCCCCCATACCTAAAGAGAAAACCTGTTGAAGTAGATACTACAAGATATCAAACTGTGTATTCCAAATACAATGGCGCCGTTGCTGCTCCTACGGCAGGACTTCATTTTACGGAAAACATACTTAATGAAATCAAAACCAGGGATATAGGATTTGAATACCTAACCTTGCACGTGAGTGCGGGTACATTTAAACCAGTGGAAACAATCGATTACAGAAAACATGACATGCACTGTGAACAAATCATTATCAAGAAGAAAAGTATAATGAACATACGTAATCATTGTGATCACCTGATTGCAGTGGGCACCACCTCATTGAGAATTCTTGAAAGTCTGTATTGGTATGGAGTTTTGCTGGCAAAGAATCCAGATAGCGAATTTTTCATTCACAAAAATCTACCATATACCCATCAACAATCCCCCCAATTATCATTCAGAGAAGCACTGGCATACATAGTAAACCATATGGAAAAAAATAAGTTAATTGAACTTCATGGTGAAACTGAAATTTTTATCTATCCGGGATACGAGATAAGAACGATTCAGGGCCTTTTCACCAATTTCCATTTGCCAAAATCGACGCTTCTTCTCTTAATTTCAACCTTTACAGGTGATGCCTGGAAAGATATTTACAATGAGGCACTGACCAATAATTATCGCTTTTTAAGCTATGGCGATAGCTCACTCCTTTTGCGGTAATTCTGAACATTTTTTCGTCCGTTATTGAACAATTTTATTTTTTCATATTTTATATATATTACTGTTTCACAGCGATTTAGGCCTGATGGCATGCGTATTGATTAAGTTTGGTTACAGGGTGAAAGACGAGCATTAAAACTCTTTTAGAAGCACAGACTTAGTAAAAGAGTTTTTCTGATCGTTTCACTTGAAGTTAAAACCATTGATCAGGTGAAAAAGATAGTCAGATATAATTTATTTTTAACGATACTGCAATTCATGCTTTTTATGGCTTTATTATTTGCTGTATTCTTTTTGAAATATAATGCGGTTAAAAAAGCAAGCCATAATACTGATCAGGGTTTTGTGATTGAAAGAAATGAATATTAACTTGAAAATATGATACTAAAATGGAAAATATGTCATCAGCAAGATTATTAAGATCAAGAGATAGAATATTAGGAGGTGTATGTGGCGGCCTCGCAAATTGGCTTGGATGGGATGTGACTATCGTTCGAATTGCTTATGTATTGATCAGCATATTGAGTGCAGCATTTCCAGGTACTATTGTATATATAATTCTCTGGGTGATCATGCCAGAGGAATAATTATAACAACATAATCCTGTCTACCAGCATTTCCACAAGTTCCCTGGAGTGTGTCGGGTAACTGGCTATGGTTATAACTGTATTCTCCTTATCCATTCTGGAGGAAATTTCGTATCCCAATTGCTTTATTTTTCTCAGTAAATGTGTTTCACAAGCTGCAGAAATTATTGTTTTTGATCGTTGCTCTTTATCCACCATTGGTTTTAAATGATGATGGCTTTCTATTAAATGATATAAAACTGCAGCTTTATAATTTGATTCGCGAACCAGCATTTCTATTCCTTTTTCAACTAAATCATCTGCAACCTTAGACAATACATAAATTTCCTTATTGAATTGTCCTGTAGTGTTAGGTGATATTAATCCATTGAAGGAAATGGAATCATGCAGATAAAAAACCAACAACAAACCAGCACGGATCCCCAAACCGGCATTCGGATCAATAATTATTGCATCTATGCCTAAAAAATCCGTAGGTACCTGAGGAAAAGAATAAGACAAATCCAGGATTTTTAGACTGGTAGAAGGTTGAGATTTCATCCTGAGCCAATCAATACCGTGTAGCGGATCATCCTTGATTATGACAGATTCAAATTGGCTACAAAATTTATCTTTATCTGATAGATTGAGCATTTTAAAACTAAAACCTTCCGGAATATTGAAAAGAGCGCGCAACTGAGACTCGGTGTTATGCATATGCTTAACCGGATCTTCTTTAATACTGAACCTGCGTAAATGCTCCTGTGCTGTAAAGTAAGGAGCTCCAGGATATGGATTTAAATTAATTTTAAACTTCATAGTATCACAAACAAAAAAGGACTGAAATGTTCCAGTCCTTAATAATAAATGTCTTTATTACCTAATGAATTCCTTTCATCATCTTGGTTAATATTGGTCCAAGAATGATTACAATTACTGCTGCACTAATTGATTCCACAGCTAAAAATGGATATAGCTCAATATCAAATTTTTCAAGAATAGCCTCCATGGTACCAGCTAGATAATTACCAAGTGCAATACTTCCCATCCATAAACCCATCATAACCGATACGATTTTTTGAGGAGATAGTTTAGTTATCAAGGACAATCCTACTGGAGAAATACACAGCTCTGCAGATGTATGAAGAAAATACACACCAACTAACCATAACGGACTTACCAAAATCCCTTTATTAGCATTTCCCTGAGCAATAATCATCAATAAAAAACCAATACCTAAGATCAATAAACCAAAACCAAATTTATATGGTGTTCTTGGGTTTTTTCCTAGTTGAGATAGCCATATCCATAGCATAGAAAATGGAATGCCCATAGTAATAATAAATACAGGATTCAATGATTGAAACCACGAAGCTGGCACCTCCCAGCCAAAGACCATCCTATCAGTATTCTCTTGTGCAAAAAGATTGAATGTACCCCCTGCTTGCTCAAATCCAGCCCAAAAAACGACATGAAAAAAAGCCAATAATATAATTGCTCCTACTCGACTCCATTCCGTTTTTCCTTTGGTACCTTTAAATATGGTCCAGATTACATAAATAGATCCTACTATAATAGCTGCAAGAGAAATGGTATCAATAGTAGATTCATTAAGAATATCTAATAACTTTACTATTCCCGCAACTGCTAATACACACCCAACTGAATAATAGATAATATCCAATAAATCTTTAAAAACCAGATTTAATTTACTCTCCTCGCTATTTGGAGGTAATCCAACTTGTTTCAAGGAAACTCGTCTTACATAAAACCAGATTAAGCTCAGAATCATTCCCCCTCCGGCTGACATATAGCCATATTGCCATCCAACTTTTTCACCCAGGCCTCCAGCTATAAATGGAGACAAAAATGCCCCTGAATTGATCCCCATGTAAAAAATAGTAAAAGCAGAATCCTTGCGCGGGTCATTCTGATCATACAATCCTCCTACTATGGTGGATATATTTGGTTTAAAAAATCCATTACCCATGATCAGAAAACCTAAGCCACAATACAACAAGAATTCTCTCATTGCCATATTTCCATCAATACCATAGGAGACACTGGATGCAAGGGTAAACTGACCGACAGCCATTACTATCCCACCGATAAAAATCGCTTTCCTTTGCCCTAAATATTTGTCAGCCAATAATCCCCCTAGGATTGGTGTCAAATACACTAATCCTGTGAATATGGCATAAATTTCCAATGCATCAGATCGCTCCATGCCAAATCCACCATCAGCAAATGTTGCGGTAAGGTAAAGCACCAAAAGTGCCCGCATTCCATAATAACTAAACCTCTCCCAAAACTCCGTGGCAAAAAGCGTATAAAGCCCACTGGGATGACGCGTATTTTTTACTTCCATAAAACCTGGATTTTTCGTTTAATTTTCACCAAAGAATTCTTATCATTTATAAATTCCGTGGTATTTAAGCTCCTCAACTTGAACATACTAACTATAAGCATAAAAAATATTGAAAATGCCTATAAAACCTGTAAATATTGCAATTTGAAACGTAACGAGCAAACAATTCGATTTATAGTAATTTGGATATAATTTTGTGACATGTTAATGAAGCGACAATATTTTAATATCCTTGAGATTCAACAAATTAAAATGTATAAAACAGCGTATGATTTATGCCCAATTCATAAGTCAAAAATCAGTCATTTTCTATCTTTGTCAGGATATTCTTTATTTAAATTCTAAAATAAATTTAAATGGCCCTGACCACTTTTGTTTACATAGGTGATGTGGATAACCTTAGCGATGCACGATTTGCAGCAGGAATTGGTGTGGAACTTGTTGGTTTCAGGTTGGATCCAAAGGAAAAAAAATTCCTGAATCCTGATCACTTTCGAGAAATTACTGAATGGATTACCGGTGTTAAAATCGTTGGTGAATTTGGGGATTCAAAACCCGCTCAGGTCGAACAGCTACTTATTGAATATAAAATTGATTACATACAGATTTCAGACGCCACATACCTCTACGAATTTACAGAATTAGGTAAACCACTGATTCTCAAGTGTAGCGTAAATGAAGAAACAATACACGACCTACCTGCAACACTTAGTCATTGCTCTGGTTCAATTGATTATTTCTTACTTGAATCAGAAATAAGTGAATTGAGCAAGAGCTATTCCGCTTTAATAAAATCCTTATCAACCCAATACCCATTAATTCTTGGTTTCGGGATAAATGTCGGTAATGCCTCAACAATTGCTGAAGAACTTAATTTAAAAGGGATTTCATTGAAAGGAAGCCCGGAACTCCGTCCGGGATACAAGGACTTTAATGAATTAGCAGATATTTTGGAAACTCTGGAGGCAAACTAACTCACACACAAAAAGTGAACTTAAGATATTTGATATCATGGCCTTCCGCAGAAAACTGATGCTCATATTTTGTCTTTATCCCATAATGATCTGCTTCGTATTTAGAATTATATAAATCCCAGGTGTATTCCAGCGCCTGAACATCCTTACGGCTTTTCAGCAGGTCCAGGGTATAATCAAAAAGACCGGTATTATCCGTTTTGAAATGGATTATTCCTCCAAGACCAATAAGCTTTTTATAGATCTCGAGGTATTTTGGGCTGGTCAAGCGACGATGTTCATCACTGCTTTTCGGTCTTGGGTCAGGAAAGATAATCCAGATTTCATTGATTTCTCCGGGCTTAAAAAATTTTTCCAGATGATCTATCTGCGTTCTTAGAAATGCCACATTTTTCAATCCTTCCAACCTTGCCTTTTTACTTCCAACCCAAATCCTGTTACCTTTGATGTCAACTCCGATAAAATTTTTATTCCTGAATATCGCTCCCAACCCGGTACTATATTCTCCACGTCCACACGCCAATTCCACCACGATATCATGATCATTTTCAAAAAAATTGCTTCGCCATTTCCCTTTTATCGACTCAAAGATTTCTTTTCCCGGTTCGATGACATTCCTGCTTTTTTGATTATCCTCAAACCGCTGTAACTTTTTTCTCACCTTTTAAACCTGTTATCTCTGCAATAATAAAATTACTCCCTCCAATAAAAATAAGATCCTTTTCCCCGGCTTTGCTCCGGGCTCTATATAAGGCTTCATCGACATTCCTGAAGGTTTCGCCAATACAACCCAATGTAAGCGCTGTTTTTTGTAGCAACGCTGCATGCAATGCCCTCGGCACAGATGCCTCGCAAAAATAATAAAGCGCATCTTTTGGTAAATGTCGAAAAATTGCGCTCAGATCTTTGCCTTCCACAGCACCCCAAATAATATGCAAATTTTGGTAATTGATTTTATTAAGCTGCTCCACCAC
>Ga0209536_100004849_pt1 | contig 21153 bp, 16 predicted proteins | sample DeeMarSeWOR28_12_FD_187461 | JGI IMG/M metagenome (GOLD analysis project Ga0209536, IMG submission 187461) | Marine sediment microbial communities from White Oak River estuary, North Carolina - WOR-2-8_12 (SPAdes) (version 2) | ecosystem: Environmental > Aquatic > Marine > Intertidal zone >... | reverse complement strand
GGATGACTATTTCCTTAAGATTTATTCTGAACGAAATCTTTATCTCAGTCGTTAATAGTTTATGGGATTATTATTAAAAATTATTCTTTTTGGAGTGGTATTTTACTACCTGTTAAAAACTATCGGCAGTTTTGTTTTTAGGATTTTAGGAGGTCAGACACAACAAAACCATTACAGACAGGCCACTCATCAAAAAAGGGAAGGTGAAATTAATATCGATTATGTTCCGGAAAATGAAAAAAGAAGGCGCAGGAGTGGTGCTAAAGATGGGGATTATATTGACTATGAAGAAATAAAATGATCCGTTAATATTCCTTGAAGCACGTTCAATATTTCACATGTCCTGAAATCTTGTCCAATAAAAAATAATAAATATATTTGTTGTTAGGGAATTAAATAATTGTGCATGGCCTGGTTTCAGAGAAAAGATAAAGGAATTCATACACCCACCAAAGATAAAAAAGATGTTCCTGATGGACTTTGGTATAAAACACCAGGAGGTAAAATAATTCACATTCGCGAGTTAAAAAGTAATGCATATGTTTGCCCGGATGATGATTTTCATGTCAGGATTGGTTCCAAGGAATATTTTGAAATTTTGTTCGATAAAAATAATTTCACCGAGCTCGATAAAAACATGAGCTCAAGTGATCCGCTGGAGTTTGTAGACAGCAAACCATATCCTGAAAGAATAAAGGCCTCCCAGAAGAAGACTGAGTTAAAGGATGCAGTGCGCACCGCTTACGGTAAAATGGATGGCGTAGAGGTTACCATCGGCTGTATGGACTTTAGTTTCATTGGTGGATCAATGGGGTCTGTAGTAGGAGAAAAGATTGCCAGGGCAATAGATCATAGCTTGAAAAATAAAATTCCATTTATCATGATCTCCAAATCAGGCGGTGCAAGAATGATGGAAGCAGGATATTCATTGATGCAGATGGCAAAAACCTCAGCCAAGCTCGCGTTGCTTTCCGAAGCAAAAATACCTTTCATTTCTGTATTGACAGACCCAACTACCGGAGGAGTTACAGCTTCATATGCCATGCTTGGAGATTTCAATATTGCTGAACCGGGAGCACTTATTGGTTTTGCTGGTCCCAGGGTTATTCGCGAAACCATTGGAAAGGATCTTCCCAAAGGCTTTCAGAGTTCAGAATTTCTATTGGATCATGGGTTTGTTGATTTTATCATAGATCGCAGACAATTGAAATCCAGAATATCTACACTAATAAAAATGTTGCAATAGTTATACTCATTCTGGTTTAGAATTATTCTAAATTTCCAGCAACAAATTCCTGTCACAATAAGTTGACACATAATCCTATAAAAATTAGCTTGAGGCATTATAAAAACAGTTTAATAATAATATATTTGCACTTTAATTGAAGAGAGGTTCAAACGAAATTTTTTGTAGATGGTAACAGTAATAATTAGTTCAATTATCGCATTTACAGTAGTAATAGTCCTGCTGGTACTAGTGCTTCTTTTTGCACAGTCTAAATTAGTTCAAACAGGTGATGTAAAGATTGTAATGAATGGTGATGTAGAAAACCCAGTGGTAACTTCTGCAGGATCATCTTTACTTGCTACACTTTCAAATCAAAAGATATTTTTACCATCAGCCTGCGGTGGTGGCGGTACTTGCGCCATGTGCAAATGTGTCGTTGAAGAAGGCGGTGGAGATGTATTGCCAACTGAAGTTGGTCACCTTAGCCGAACTGAGCAGAAAGAACATGTTCGACTGGCATGCCAGGTGAAGGTGAAAAATGATATGAATATCCATATTCCGGAGGAAATATTTGGCATTAAGAAATGGGAATGTGAAGTAGTTTCTAATTATAATGTATCCACGTTCATTAAGGAATTTGTGGTAAAACTGCCGGAAGGAGAAACACTTGATTTTCAATCGGGAGGATATATACAGATTGATGTCCCCGAGTGTGAAGTGGATTTCAAAACCATGGATATCACGCCACACCCGGAGCTGGGCCATCCAAAAGATGTGTATAAACCAGACTGGGACAAATTCAATCTTTGGGACCTGAAAATGAAAAATGACGAACCTATTTTCAGGGCGTATTCCATGGCCAACCATCCGGCAGAAGGAAATATTGTCATGCTTAATATCAGGATTGCAACTCCTCCATGGGATAGAGCTGCTGGAAAATGGATGGATGTAAATCCGGGTATTTGTTCTTCCTATGTTTTTAGCAGGAAACCCGGGGATAAGGTGACAATATCGGGGCCTTACGGAGAATTTTTCATCAATCGTACGGATCGGGAGATGATCTATATTGGTGGTGGAGCCGGGATGGCACCGTTGCGATCACATATTTTCCATCTGTTCCATACTGAAAAAACAAAAAGAAAAGTGTCCTACTGGTACGGTGGAAGGTCAAAACGGGAGCTTTTCTATCTCGATCATTTCCATAAAATCGAAAAAGAATTTCCTAATTTTCATTTTTACATTGGCCTTTCAGAACCTATGGAAGAGGATAACTGGAAGGTTAAAAAAGACCTTAATGATGCAAAAGGAGATGGATATGTGGGTTTTATTCATCAGGTATTATACGATAATTATTTGAGTAAGCATCCGGAGCCTGAAGAAATTGAATATTACCTCTGCGGGCCACCTCTTATGAATGCTGCTGTTACAAAGATGCTGGATGATTTAGGCGTTCCACCGGAAAATGTAAGATTTGACGACTTTGGAGGTTAGTCACCTTCAATACAGAAAGGGAGAAAATTTGATTTTCTCCCTTTTTTTATTCAAAATTGATAGTAAAGATCTTGATATATGGACCTAAAAATTTTTTTCTCTCCTGTTGATGACAACGTCTTTGAAGACATTCATGATCCTACTTCCTTTTTTAAGAACATCAGTATTTTTTCAGAAAAGCAGCCTGATTATAAAGGAGCCAATATTGCGTTGATCGGTATTATTGAGGATGGCGGCTCTGAGTCAAATCCGGGAGCCGCAAAAGCAGCAGATGAAATAAGGAAAAAGTTGTACAGGCTAAAAAAAGGGTATGGCCAATATAAAATAGTGGACCTCGGGAATTTACGAAAGGGAGTAGATGTGACAGAATCTCAATTAAGACTGAAAGAAGTAGCCTCTACATTGATTGAGCAGGACGTTTTACCTGTGATCATAGGTGGCACGCACGATCATACTTATGGCCAATATCTCGCCTATGAAAACCTGGATAAGCTTGTTTCGCTACTTAATGTCGATGCGTTTTTGGACATTGAAGATGATGGAGGTAAAATGGTCAATGACAAAAACCACTTACATAAAATCTTACTTCATGAACCCAACTATCTGTTTTCTCTTTATCAACTGGCATATCAGTCTTACTTAATTGACAATGAAACGCTTGCTGTTCTGGAAAAATTGTATTTTGATGCCTATCGACTTGGTCATTTGCGACAATACATGCCGGATATGGAGCCAATCATTCGTGATGCGGATCTGATGAGTTTTGATATTACATCCATTAAATCTTCCGATGCTCCCGGAAACAGGAATGCTCAGCCATTTGGCTTGACCGGGGAGGAGGCTTGTCAGATTTGTTGGTATGCGGGATTGAATGAGAAAATGAGTTCAGTGGGATTTTATGAGTACAATCCGGAAGTTGATGATGAGCAAAAGAAAACTGCGGCTGTTGTGGCTACTATGATCTGGTATTTTATTGAGGGATTTTATCACCGCAAAGATGAGTCAAATTTCAGGGGCAACGATTATCTTAGATTTGTTGTTTCCATGCCAGCGGATCCTGAAAATCTGATTTTTTACAAAAGTAAATTAAGTGAAAAATGGTGGATGGAAGTTCCTTATCCCCAGGGCAAATTCTTATATGAACGCAATCTTATTGTTCCATGTAGTTATTCGGATTATCAAATTGCAATAAACGGAGAAGTTCCGGAAAGATGGATCACCACTCAGGCAAGATTGATTTAATAGCAATGATATGATTTTCAGATCTTTCAGCATACCCATGGTAATTGTAGTTTTTTTATTGATTACCTCATGGTCAATGGCGCAAGCAGATTTATTTTATTATTTACCCGAAGGGATGCTTTATGACGAGCAAATCCCAACACCAAAATCTGTCCTAGGTCATGAAATAGGTGAATGGCATACCACACATGACAAGCTGGTGTATTATTTTTATAAACTTTCCGAAGTATCTCCCCGAGTTAAAGTAGAAAAATATGGACAAACCTATGAATATCGGCCATTATTAAATGTGATTATTACCTCTGAGAAAAATCATAATATACTGGAACAACTTCGGCAGGAACATTTGAAATTATCCGATCCTGAACAGTCCCATACCGCAAACACCCAAAATATGCCTGTTGTCATTCGATTGGGGTATAGCATTCATGGAAATGAGGCAAGTGGAGCCAATTCATCTCTTTTAGTCGCCTATCATTTGGCTGCAGGCCAGGGAGAAATGATAGAGAAAATACTGGATAGCTGCATTATACTTATTGATCCAAGCCTGAATCCGGATGGATTGCAGCGGTTTTCTTCCTGGGTAAATGAACACAGGTCTAAAAACCTAAATCCGGATCCCAACAGCAGAGAATTTAGCGAAGCCTGGCCCAATGGCAGGACAAACCATTATTGGTTTGATTTGAACAGGGATTGGCTTTTGGCCCAGCATCCTGAATCCATCGGGAGATTAAAACTTTATTATGATTGGATGCCCAATGTTCAGACAGATCACCATGAGATGGAAAGCGATGCAACTTTTTTCTTTCAACCGGGAGTATCTTCCCGCAAGAATTCATTGATTCCAGATGAAAATGTGAAACTCACAGAGAAAATTGGTGAATACCATGCAAAAGCATTAGATGCTGAAAAACGGCTATATTATACAAAGGAAACCTTTGATGATTTTTACTTTGGAAAGGGATCAACATATCCGGATATTAATGGTGGGATCGGAATCCTTTTTGAACAGGCTTCTTCAAGGGGGCATCTTAGGGAAACAGAAAACGGAGATCTTTCATTTCCTTTTGCCATTAAAAATCATCTTATAACCTCGCTATCTACCATTGAGGCGGCATATGATCTCAGGGATGAACTCCTGAATTATCAACGGGATTTTTACCTTAATACCGCGTTAAAAAATAAAGAGGATATAAACCGCGCGTTAATTTTTGGTGCCGCGAATGATCCGGCAAGAACTATCCTGTTAGGGCAGGTTTTATTAAAACATAAGATTAAAATCTACAAACCTAAACAAGATTTAAGGCTTGATGACCATACGTTTACTGTAGATAATAGTTATATAATTCCATGGGATCAATCCCAGAACAATTTGATTAAAGCTATTTTTGAACGTAAGATCACGTTCAATGACAGTCTGTTTTATGATATTTCTGCATGGAATTTTGACCTTGCCTACAATATACCACTTGCCAGGATTGAAAATACAAATGCTGCCGATATTATAGGTGAAGAAATAGCAAATTTGGAGTTACCGCCAGGGGAAATTAAGGGCAACAAACCTTACGCATATGCAGTAGTCTGGGATCAGTATTATGCTCCAGCACTCGTTGACAAATTATTAAAAAAACAATTGATTTTAAAAGTAGCAACTGAACCATTCACTGACAATTCAGGACAACATTTCAGTCGTGGCACCATATTGATTCCAGTAGGTCTCCAGCCAATGAGTGAGGAAGATGTTTTCGATCTGCTGGAAAATTATGCATCACTTTATCATGTAAAAGTTAAGGGGATTGAATCCGGGCTATCTTCGGTTGGTATAGATTTGGGGAGTAATGGATTTGAAAATATTCATACACCATCAATTGCCATGGTTGTTGATAAAGGAGTAAGCAGCCATGAAGCAGGAGAAGTCTGGCATCTTCTTGATCAGCGATATGATATTCATGTAACCCTGATTTCATCTGAAATAGTTGATCGCATTAAACTCGGAAAATACAATGTCTTGCTTTTACCCGGAGGATCATATAGCACTTTGAATACGGTAGCGCAGGAGAGAATAAAAAGATGGGTTCAGGAAGGAGGCACCCTGGTTGCATGGAGAGATGCGTTGAGGTTTGTGGCAAAATTGCAGGTTGCGGATTTGAAATTCAAGAAAATTGCAAATGATAGCATCCAGATAATATCCTACTCAGATGTGGCTAGAGTACGTGGGGCACAGGTTATCGGGGGGGCAATATTCAACATGGAAATTGATAATACACATCCCCTTGCATATGGCTATCATCAAAAAACATTGCCTGTTTTCAAGAGTGGAACACTGATTCTGGAGCCTGCTAAAAAAAGTATTTCCAATCCATTTAAGTATGCAAAGGATCCTTTGTTGAGCGGGTATGTTTCAACAAATAATCTAAAGATGATCAGTGATTCTCCTGCTGTGTCTATATCATCTTTCGGTGAAGGAAAAGTAATTGCTTTTACTGATAACTACAATTTCAGGGCATTCTGGCATGGGACAAACAGGCTATTTATAAATAGTATATTTTTTGGGGATAAGATTTCTGCCAGATAAAAATCAATGGGCTTTTCAAACCTACGAGAGAGAATATAAAGTTAATACATAAAAAAAGCCGGACGAACCGGCATTTAAAATTATACAATAACACAAATTATTCACCTTATATTTTTACAGGAGGGCTGTGCCGTCCTTTTTCAGTTTAAACTCTGGTTCATATTCACTCGTCTTTCCGCTATCATCTGTAAGGATCAATTTGTAGTATACCTTACCGAGATCTGGTAAATAGTCAATATATTTTTTGTCTTCTTCAGATATTTCTTTCACCGTAATCCATTCGATTGAATTCGAACTCACATTTCCTTTCCTGAGTTCAATTGATTTAATCACCCTGGTTGAATTAATAACCCAGTTAAATTCAACGATATCACCATTTTTCATAGCAATGAACTTGACCATTTCTTCATTGCCAAGATTACTTTGATTTCTGTATCGCTGGGCTTCAGCAGTAGAAAAAATAGAGAGAAAGATTAATGTTACAATTAAAAATAATCCCTTCATGTCCGGCCTATTATGATTCAATCGTTTTTGGTTACACGTTAAATATACATAAGGTGTTAGAGGATTCTCGAATTGGAGAAATGGAGGTATGTTAAGAAAACAGGGAATATGAATGGAGTTTAGGATTAGATCACATTTAAGAGAGATTCTTACATGTAATTAGAAGGGGTAGTGGTTATATTCTATGGATTTAAGGTCCTTTTTATGAAAAAAAATCAATTAGTTAAAAATCTCTTACAAATCATGAGAATTATACACTCTGACATAAAATGTGTTTTTGCTAGAATAAGTTGGACATAACTAAGTTAACTGCACTATTATCGAAATAAATTTCCTTTGATCCTGCATTTTGTTCTCTGAAAAATCATTCCATAAATCCGGACTGAATGTATTGCAGAATTTAATTCATGCCGCATCAAACAATTCCATGAATTATTAAGGATAAAGTTAATTTTGCTTACCTTTGCGTCTTGTTTGAAAATGTGGACCAAACTTGCACATATCGTTCTTAAAAACCGATTATCCTTAATCATCATTTTAGGTATAATTACGGTCTTTATGGCCTATAAGGCTAAGGATGTTGAATTCACCTATAGCTTTTTCACGCCAGTTCCTGAAGAGGATCCGGATATGATGTATTTTACAACATTTAAGGAAAACTTTGGGGAAGATGCAAATATTGTGGCCATTGGTATCAAAGATTCTTCGCTTTATGAAATTGAGAATTTTCGTCGATTTAAGTATTTGAGCGATGAATTATTGGATATAAGAGGTGTAAAACAAGTGGTTTCCATTCCTTTGTTCAAATCACTCATTAAGGATTCAAGAAATAAAAAGTTTGACCTGGAACCAATTTTCGTGGACATACCTGAAAGCCAGAATGAATTGGATAGCTTGTTGACCTTTGCGATAGACCAGAAATTTTACAGTGATCAAATCATTAATAAGAAGAATGGTGCCACCTTTATCCTTATATCCATTGACAATAACATTTTAAATACAAAGGAGCGCGATGTGGTAATTAAGGATATTGAACACGTTGCAGAAGCATTTAAGGAATTTACTGGCATTAATTTACATTATGTAGGATTACCCTATATACGTACAGAGGTAAATGGAAGCGTAAAAGTAGAACTGCAAATGTTCCTGATTGCTTCACTTATCGTTACTGCATTAATTTTACTATTTTTCTTTAGATCATGGGATGCTGTAGTTTTTCCTCTAATCATCATTATTGTTATCGTAATTTGGTCGCTGGGCACACTTGGGATATTCAACTACAAGATCACTATTCTCACCGGCTTATTACCTCCGGTTATCGTTGTAATTGGAATTCCAAATAGCATTTATCTGCTCAATAGATACCATCAGCTTATTGATAAGCACGGAAATAAAATTCGTGCCCTTAGCTATGTGATTCGCAAGATTGGACTTGTGGCCCTAATCACAAATTTCACAACAGCTGTGGGGTTCTTTGTCTTGATGTTTACTGGCATTAAGGACCTTCAGGAATTTGGTTTAGTTGCAGGTCTGAATATCATGGCAACCTTCCTTGTGAGTATTATTTTGATCCCGGCAGTATTCAGCTATCTGCCTACTCCTCATGGGAAGCAGCTAAAACATTTAAAATTTAAAGGCCTTGATTTTGTTTTAACAACACTAGATCTACTTGTACATCGGCACCGCTACCGTGTTTTTGCAGTAACTGCAGTTGTGATAGTCGTTGCATTCTTTGGTGTGCTAAAACTTCATGCTATCACCTATATCGTAGATGATGTGCCGGAAAATAGTCGGGTTAAGCGGGACTTGGCTTTTTTTGAAGAAAATTTCAGTGGGATAATGCCGTTGGAAATTGTCGTGGATGCAGGAAGAAAAAAGGGTGTACTTCGCCAGGAATTTCTTGATAAGGTAGATAAACTGGAGGATTTTTTGAATCACCAGAAATTCATTTCAAAACCTGTCTCAATTATCAGTATGTTAAAAGCTTCTAGGCAGGCGTTTTATAACAATAATCCTGATTATTATGAATTACCGACAAAATCAGATCGCAATTTTATTTTGCGGTATTTTTCAGGCGACCAAAGTGAAAGTTCGTTATTGAAGTCCTTCGTTGATAAAGATCAACAGAAAATGAGAATATCATTAAAAGTTGCGGATATCGGTTCGATAAAACTGGATTCTCTTCTTGATAATGTAGTGAATGCCAAAATGGATGAATTATTTCATGACACGGGAATAGAGGCGAAGGCTACAGGGACGACACTGCTATTTGTCAAAGGGAATAAGTTCTTGGTACAGAATCTGAGGAAAAGTATGATTTTGGCTTTTATAATTATTGCTATTATCATGGGGATTCTGTTTAAAAACCCTAAAATGATAGCCATTTCTCTCATACCAAATCTAATTCCACTTATTATGATCGCTGGTATTATGGGATATTTTGATATTGCGCTTAGACCGAGTACAGTATTAATCTTCAGTGTTGTATTTGGTATTTCCGTGGATGATTCGATCCATTTTTTAGCAAAATACAGGCAGGAACTTTTTGCGAATAATTTTTTCGTTCCCCTCGCTATAAGTAAGAGTATTCGGGAAACCGGTGCAAGCATGATTTACACCTCGGTCGTTTTATTTGCCGGGTTTATTATTTTTAGTTTTTCTGAGTTTATTGGTACCACTATGTTAGGAGTGCTTACGTCGACTACTTTGCTCATTGCGATGTTTGCTAATCTAATTGTTTTACCTGCCTTACTAATGGTCTTTGACGATGGTAAGCGAAAGAAAGATACTCATCCGCTAATTGAGCACTATGAAGAATTTTACCAGGAAGATGAGGATGAGGAAATAAATCTTGAAAAGATCGAGGTACAACATAATGGAGTTGAAATTGTAAAAGAATTACAGAATTGATTAATAATTGATTTAGATTTTTTTAACGTGAAGTATAGGGATAATAAGAATCTGAATTTAGCCCAGGTGGGAAAGGAATTGCTATCTCATTGGAAAAAGAATAATATATTTGAAGCTTCCTTAAAAAATCGGGATGGGAATCCTGAATTTACTTTCTATGAAGGGCCTCCCTCGGCCAATGGAACCCCAGGGATCCATCACGTAATTTCAAGAGCTGTAAAGGACATTTTTTGCAGGTACAAAACACTCAAAGGTTTTAAAGTAGAGCGGAAAGGTGGCTGGGATACACACGGCTTACCGGTCGAACTTCAGGTTGAAAAGCAATTGGGCATTACCAAGGAGGATATTGGTGTCAAGATATCGGTTGAAGAGTATAACCAAAAATGCCGTGAGGCAGTAATGCAATATAAAAGTGAATGGGACGACTTAACTGAGAAAATGGGGTACTGGGTGGATCTTGATCATCCATATATCACTTTTGATCGGAAGTATATGGAGACAGTATGGTATCTGCTCAAGAAATTTTATGAAAAAGGGCTCCTGTACAAGGGATACTCAATTCAACCTTATTCTCCGGCAGCAGGCAGTGGACTTAGCTCGCATGAATTAAATCAACCTGGTGCCTATCGGGATGTAAAGGATACTTCGCTGGTCGCGCAGTTTAAAATTAAAGGGGCAGATAATGATTATTTTCTTGCCTGGACGACAACACCATGGACTCTGCCGGCAAACAACTCTTTGGCTGTTGGTGAATACATCAATTATGTGAAGATTAAAACATATAATCAGTATACCTATAAGCCGATCAATGTAATTTTGGCAGCTGACCGGGTATCTGCCTTTTTTGATTCCAAGGCAGAAAATCTTCCCTTAAACGTATATAATGAAGGCGATAAGATGATCCCATGGCAAATTGTTGAAAAGTATAAAGGCAGAGATCTGGTGGGCATGGAATATGAGCAATTATTGCCTTATGTACCATTAGCACCACCCGCACTGACGGTGTTATCCGGAGACTTTGTTTCTATTGAAGATGGAACGGGTATTGTTCATTTAGCAAAGACATTTGGTGCTGATGATTATAGAGTGAGTGTAAAGTACAATGTCCCCGGTGTCATGGTGAAGGATGAAAATGGAAATGATGTTCCCATTGTTGACAAGCAGGGTAGATTTGTAAAGGAGATCACGGATTTTGCCGGAATGTATGTAAAGAATTATACGGATGAAAATGAGGATGATCCGGAATACCGACCAACGGATGTTTTGATAGCCATAAAACTGAAGGAAGAAAACAAGGCATTTAAGGTAGAAAAATACGTACACTCTTATCCACATTGTTGGCGAACGGACAAGCCGGTGCTTTATTATCCAATGGATTCGTGGTTTATAAAAACCACTGCATATAAAGACAAACTGGTTGAATGGAATAATACGATTAACTGGAAACCAACATCCACAGGTACAGGAAGATTTGGCAACTGGCTTGAGAACCTGGTGGACTGGAATTTGAGCCGATCCCGCTTCTGGGGCACTCCACTGCCCATATGGAGGACTGAAGACGGAAAAGAGGAAAAATGTATTGGTTCGATTGCTGAACTTAAAGCAGAAGTTTCAGCAGCTGTTGATGCTGGCTATATCAACGAGCAAATTCCGGAGGATTTTGATTTACACAGACCATTTGTAGATGAGATTGTGCTGGTTTCTCCTTCCGGTAAAAAGATGTTCAGGGAGCCGGACCTAATTGATGTGTGGTTTGACTCCGGATCAATGCCATACGCACAGTGGCATTTCCCATTTGAAAATGAAGAAATTTTCAGGAAAAAATATCCTGCGGATTTCATCGCAGAAGGTGTAGATCAAACCAGAGGATGGTTTTTCACGCTCCATACCATTGCTGTAATGCTTTTTGATAGTGTGGCATTCAAGAATGTAATTGCCAATGGACTTGTGCTGGATAAAGATGGTAATAAAATGTCTAAACGGTTGGGTAATGCAGCTGATCCATTCAAGACCATCGATGAATTTGGTCCGGATGCCACCCGCTGGTACATGATCAGTAATGCAAATCCGTGGGATAACCTGAAGTTTGATCAAAATGGGATTGTTGAGGTACAACGCAGATTTTTTGGTACCCTACAGAATACCTATTCATTTTTTGCCCTTTATGCCAATCTCGACAACTTTGATTGGAATGATGAACAAATACCAATTAATGAACGAACAGAAAGCGATCAATGGATCATATCAAAATTGAATACATTGGTTTCTCAGGTGGATGCTGCTTATGAGGACTATGAACCTACAAAAGCAGCGAGGGCTATACAAAATTTTGTAATTGATGATTTAAGTAATTGGTATGTGAGGTTAAATCGTAAGCGGTTTTGGAAGGGAGAGCTAAATGGCGATAAAAAAGCGGCATACCAATCACTGCATACCTGCCTGATTACCGTGGCTAAACTGGCAGCAGCGATTTCTCCATTTTATATGGATAAACTTTACCTGGATCTTTCATTTGAGCATGATTACGGCAAAAATTCTGTCCATTTAACCGATTTCCCGCAATCGGACGCTTCCATGATCAATAAGGATCTTGAAGAGAAAATGATGTTGGCGCAAAATATATCATCACTGGTACACTCGTTAAGGAAACAACATAAACTTAAAGTTAGACAACCTTTATCACGCATACTGATTCCGGTTCTCGATAGAAAGGTAAAAGCTCAGATCCAGGCAGTTGAAGATATTATCTTGAATGAAGTCAATATAAAGGCTATCGAATATGTTGATAATACTTCAGGTATTATCGTCAAAAAAGCTAAGCCCAATTTTCGTAAACTGGGTCAATTATATGGGCCGATGATGAAGGATCTGACCAACCTGATATCAGGTTTGGATCAGGAAGACATTACCCGGTTTGAAACAAACGGTGAATTATCACTGAACATTAACGGTCAGTCCGTTACACTGAAGGATGATGATTTAATGGTTCAGTCTGAGGATATCCCTGGCTGGACAGTTGCCACGGAAGGAGGTATCACAGTTGCCCTTGATATAAATATCACCGATGAGCTCCAAAAGGAGGGAATTGCACGTGATCTCGTCAATCGAATCCAGAATCTGAGAAAAGATCTGGGGCTGGAAGTACAGGATAAGATCAAGGTAATCGTAGATGACAAGAATCAATTGGTCACCGAGAGTATTCAAAGTAACAAGGAGTATATCTGCACTGAGACACAAGCCCTGGAATTGGATGTAAAAAACATTTTACATGATTATAAAGAATTGGAGATTGATTCGTTTATAATAAAACTAAGTATCGAAGCTTTAAAACCTAATTAAATTAAGCGCGTTATAAATTAAATTCGAGCAAAGAAGCAAAATGCTAATGAAATATTTCAGATTTTATCTACTTACCATAGGGATTATTATTTTAGATCAGGTAGTCAAACTGCTTGTGTATTTTAACATGGATTTAGGCAATGAAATTCCAGTTTTTGGTGAGTGGTTTAAAATTCATTATACAGTCAATCCCGGAATGGCTTTCGGTCTTGAGATTGGTTCTGAATTTGGAAAATTTGCGCTTACGAGTTTTCGCCTTATTGCCATGGTTGGAATTGGATATTATCTGTATACCTTGGTCAAAAAGGGAGTTCCCAATGGCTTGAGTTGGTGTATTGCACTTATACTGGGAGGTGCTGTCGGTAACGTGATCGACAGTGCATTTTATGGAGTTCTTTTGGAGGGGAACGTTCCTGCCAATGTTCCGACACCTTGGTTTCATGGTCAGGTGATAGATATGTTTTATGTAGATATCTGGGAAGGCAGAGTAGCTGACTGGGTTCCACTATTTGGTGGTGATTATCTCTCGCTATGGCCAATTTTTAATATTGCCGATGCCTCCATTTTTGTTGGCGTGTCAATCATTCTCATTTTCCAGAAGCAATTTTTTAAGGAAAAAAGTGAGGAGGAAGATATAGCTCCGGAATCAGTGGTGACTCCGGAGATGGAATCGGAGCAGTTATAGCGCTCATCTTTTTGAATATCTAATCTTTCTTGTAATCATTATTACAGAAATCTTTAGATTCGGAATATAATTTTACGCCTAAAACCTAAAATAATTCATGCATATCAAGGATTTCTTACCTGTTTTCAGCTGGCTTCCTGCGTATCAGAAAACAGATCTAAAAGGTGATCTTTGGGCTGGCCTGACCGTTGGAGTATTGTTGATCCCACAAGGAATGGCCTATGCTATGATTGCCGGACTCCCACCCATATATGGATTATATGCAGCTTTTATTCCTCAAATTATTTATTCGATATTCGGCACCTCCCGCCAGTTGTCTGTAGCACCTGTGGCCATGATATCCTTGCTTATAGGTGCGGGCATAAGTGAATTCGCTTCTCAGGGATCTGACTCATATATAAAATTGGCCATATTGCTTGCCTTGATTGTTGGTACACTTCAACTCTTGTTCGGATTGTTCAGGATGGGATTCCTGGTAAATTTCTTATCTCAGCCAGTGATCAGCGGGTATACATCGTCTGCCGCAATTATCATAGGTCTTAGTCAACTTAAACATCTACTTGGTGTAGAAATGCCTTCAAGCAACTTGATCCATGAAATAGTACGTCATACCACCAATCATATTGACGAAACCCATCTACTAACAGTGATTATTGGCATCGTCAGCATTGTCCTGATGGTCCTAATAAAAAAAATAAATAAATCACTGCCCGGACCGTTGATCATTGTAATACTTGGTGTGATCACGGTCTCCGTGTTTAATCTGAATGAAGTAGGAATGAATATTGTGGGAAATGTACCAAAGGGCCTCCCAACATTTAGCTTACCTGAAATATCTACAGTCGAAGTTTTAAATATGCTACCCTTGGCATTATTGATCTCCCTGGTGGGTTTTATGGAATCGATCTCAATTGCCAAGGCCATCCAGGCAAAAAAACGCACCTACAAGGTTTCATCAAACAAGGAATTGATAGGATTGGGTTTAGCTAATATTTCAGGTTCATTTTTTAGTTCTTTCCCAGTTTCAGGAGGATTCTCCAGGACAGCGGTCAATGAGCAATCCGGGGCGAACACGAATTTATCGTCCTGGATCAGTGCATTATTAGTTGGATTAACACTTCTTTTCTTTACACCCCTGTTTTATTATTTACCGAAGGTAATTCTAGCTTCGATCATCATGGTGGCTGTATTTGGATTGATTGATGTAAAATCAGCAATAACATTATTTAAGACGAATAAAAAGGATTTTGCCATGTTGATGGCAACATTCTTGTCAACCTTACTTTTTGGGGTACAGATTGGCATCACGACAGGAGTAATATTATCCCTGGGATTGGTTATTCATCGAAGTGTATACCCTCATTTGGCAGAGCTGGGAAAGTTGCCCGATTCCAATTATTACCGGAATCTTTCGCGATTTCCTGAGGCCAAAGAGCGTAAAGATGCCTTGATATTTCGGTTTGATGCGGAATTATATTTTGCCAACATAAATTATTTCAGGGAGCGACTGGATCAAATGATCAGCAGAAAAGGAGATGATTTGAAGGTTATTATTTTAAATGCTCAATCCATATATGCTCTGGACAGCAGTGCTGCCAGGGGTTTGGAAGAAATAGTGGAAGATTGCAAAAAAAGAGGGATTGAATTTTATATGACCGAAGTGATTGGGCCGGTGCGTGATATGCTGCGAAGAACTGGTCTTTTTGATAAAATTGGAGAAGATCATTTCAAGATGCGGGTTCAGGATGCATTGGATTATTTTGACACACACGAGAAACCTTCCCATACCTATGCTACACAAACCAATCCATAAATTGAGATTTCAGCCCACTTTTCATGTTAATTTAACTTTATAGGGAAAAAGTAAAACATTTTTCCGATTTTTACATTTTGTGAGTAGGTAAAGAGGAAAATCATAACACCAATGAATAATCAATCGATCAATACTACCATTATTGATAAATTCCCAATTTTTTTAGAGGAAGATCTCAAAAAAGAAATACACAGTGTTTCCAAATTGTACTCTGTTCCGGCAGGAGATATTATTATGGATATCGAACAACCAATTGACCAAATTCCATTAGTGATCAAAGGCTCTGTGAAAATCCTCAGGGAAGATGAAGAGGGGAATGAAATTTTACTCTATTACCTGGAGCCGGGGCATGCCTGTGCTACATCCATTACCTGTTGCATGTCGGGGCAGCGAAGTACGATCAGGGCCATTGCAGAAGATGATACCGAATATTTGGGAATTCCTGTAAAATATTCTGATGAATGGATGCTCAAATATAAAACCTGGAAAAATTTTGTTATGAATACCTATGCCGAACGGTTTGAGGAATTATTAAAAGCGATTGACCAGTTGGCATTTAAAAAGATGGATGAGCGGCTAGCCAAATACCTTCATGATAAGGCAGAATTACATGAAAGCTGTGAGATCCATATTTCCCACCAGGAGATCGCCTATGACCTGAATACCTCCAGAGAAGTAATTTCGCGGTTACTCAAACAACTGGAACGCATCGGATCAATAAAACTGGGAAGGAACAGGATCATCATTTTGGATTGATATTTCCTATCATCTTAGGGCCAATTTCTTTTCTCTGTTAATATCAGAATATCTGAACTTTCAATTTAATTAAGTGCTTTAAAAGGATTTATATTTTAAATTTAGTTGAAAGTTAGATAGAGCAGTTTATGCCTACTGTAATCAGTGTAAATGGTTTTCGTTTTTTCTTTTACAGTAATGATCATGATCCAATGCATATTCATGTGGAAAAAGAAAATAAAACGGCAAAGTTTAACATAAATCCCATTGAACTTGTCAGATCAAGTAGATTTAATGCGAATGAATTAAAGAAAATCAGGATTTTAATTGAAGAAAATTTAGAATTGTTTAAAGATAACTGGAATGACTATTTTAACAGTTAGTAAATCGTACAATGCAATTGATGTTTCATTTTCAGATTCAAAGATGAACCTTATCCTGGAAGATGGAAGAGAATTATCAGTCCCGTTGGAGTGGTTTCCAAAATTACGGAATGCAACTAAAAAAGAACTTAGAAATTGGAGGTTTATCGGTAATGGAGAAGGGATACACTGGGAGGAACTTGACGAAGATATACTGATTGAAAAACTTTTTGAATAGCTATCTGCTTGTCGCCCAAAACATTTCAGGAAACCCAGCGATTCAACCAGATCTGGTTGTGGATTCTGCTTTTATTGATTTCTTTTGCTATGCTACGGCATCCTCTCAGAGCTATTTATTATTGGATAATTTCCGGAGGAAGTGTTTCAATTGAATTACCCACAAGTCTATCAGGTATTTTTTGGGGAGCAAGTAGTATTCTTTTTGTCATTGTATTTATTTCATTATTCCTCTTTTCAAGGATGCGAACCTATATCGACCAGCATGGAATTTACGTAAAATTTGGAGGTTTAAGGAAGAATCAAAGGATCATTAACTTGGATGAAGTAAAAGAAGTGTTCATTCGGGAATATAATGCCATGGATGATTACGGTGGTTGGGGAATTAAGGAAGGCCCAAAAGGAAAAGCATTAATTGTCAAAGGGAATAAGGGATTACAGTTGTTTTTAAAGTCCGGAGAAAAATTACTGATTGGTACTCAAAAGCACAAGGCAATGCAGTCCTATTTGGAGAAGTATGTATTTGATCAGTTTGATCAAGTTATTGAATAGCTGATTTTTTGATATTGTTATTATATAGACAATTGACCTTCATTTTTTAGAATAAAAGTATACTGTTTTATATCTTACATTTTCATTCAGATTTCTGTATTATATGACTCTTCGTACATTTGAAGAAATCCAACGATTTACACAAATTTGGATATGGATTGTGCTTATTGGCGTATCTATTGCAATTATCTTACAAGTGCCTTTGAGTGTTATTCATAAATCTGGTAACGAACCAATGACAGTATCCAATGCACTTATCATCATTTTTAGTTTAGTTTTTGTCATTGGAATAAATGCACTTTTCTATTTTGCCAGGTTGACTACCAGGATCAGCGATCAGGAAATTCAGATCACATTTCGGCCCTTCATTAATAAACCAAAAACATTCCGCTGGGATGAGATTAAAGAAGCGTATGTCAGAAAATATAAACCAATCTGGGAATATGGTGGCTGGGGCATTCGATATCGATGGAATGGCAAAGCCTTCAGTACCTCCGGAAATCAGGGGCTCCAATTAATGTTTAAATCGGGTAAGAAAATTTTGATCGGAACGCATAAACCAGATGAATTAGCATCATATCTCAAAAAGTATATCTTTACAGACAATCAAAACTTTTAAATTACCATTAAAATTATGATCCAGATTTATTACAAAAAGCCAGCGGGGATATACCTGTTTTCCCTGATCTTACTTCATACTACCTTTCTTTATGCCCAACCAAGGCAGGAATTGATAAAAATAAATATTGCCCCGGACCATGACGACTGGATATACGAAGTCGGTGAACAGGTCAGGTTTAATGTAAGTGTGTTGAAATACGGGAATCCACTTTCAGATATTGACATAAGGTATGAGATTAGACCTGAAAAAATGGATCCTATCCAGGAAGAGACGATTACATTAAAGCGTAGTGAAACCATGATAAAAGCTGGTACGATGGAATCCCCTGGATTTTTGCGTTGTTGGATTTATGTCACAGTTGACGGCACCGAATACAGCAACATGGCAACCGCAGCATTTGCTCCAGAACTGATAGAACCTACAGCTGATGAACCAAATGATTTTAATACCTTCTGGAAAGATGCCATCGATAAAAATAAGAATATTCCCATGGATGTGCAGATGACCCTGCTTCCTGAGCGTTGTACCGAAAAAGTGGATGTATATCATGTGAGTATTCAGAATTATAAACCAGGATCAAGAATATATGGCATATTATGTAAACCAAAAAAAGCCGGTTCGTATCCTGCGGTATTGGAGGTGCCGGGAGCTGGGATCAGACCCTATTATGGGGATGTTGATTTGGCGGAAGAAGGAATAATTACATTTCAAATCGGGATTCATGGCATTCCGGTTATTATGGAACAATACATTTACGACAACCTTCGCTATGGAGCACTCGACGGGTACTGGACGATGAATCTCGATGACAAAGATAAGTATTACTATAAGCGGGTTTACCTGGGGTGTGTGCGGGCTGTCGATTTTATTACCAGCTTACCCGAATGTGATGGTAGTAAAGTGGCTGTCACCGGTGGCAGCCAGGGAGGGGCATTATCCATCATTACAGCTGGTTTGGACAACCGAATAAAATATTTGGCTGCATTTTATCCTGCGTTAAGCGATCTGAGTGGTTACCTGGAAGGAAGAGCAGGTGGATGGCCGCATATGTTTCATCCACAAGACTCATCGAATTACAAAAAGGATAAGATAGAAACTGCACTATATTATGATGTGGTAAACTTTGCCAGGCAGGTAACACAAAAAGGCTGGTATTCCTGGGGTTTTAATGATATTACATGTCCCCCGACATCCATGTATTCGGCATACAATGTAGTGGATGCACCAAAGGAAATTCATCTATTCCAGGACACCGGGCACTGGACGTATGAAGAACAACGCGATTTGAAGAAGAAATGGTTGCTGGAACAATTGAAATAGCTTCTGTTTATCGTGTTGGTCAAACGTAGTTGATAAATTATTTTAAAAATCAATTCGTTAGTTTATGTTCGAACCAATCTTTTTATCTATCAACTCAGCACATAATGAAAGCATTCTTTAGTCTTTTGATCTTAACCATATGTACCCCATATTTTTTGCTTGCAAATGATTATGAAATAAAATCCCCGGATGCCAGGATCAAGGTCGCGTTCAATTTACTTGATGATAAACCATGTTATTCGATTTCATTTGATGACAAAATTCCAATTCAAAATTCCGCATTAGGGTTGGCATTAGATGTGGGATACTCCGGAGAATTTAAAGTTCTTGACCATCAGTATCATGAAATTGATGAAGCCTATGAAATGCTTTGGTGGAAGAATAAAAATGTGAAAAACCAAGGGAAAGAAATGGTTATTCACCTGGAGGAGATTTCCGGTCAACCTAAAAAACTAAATATCATTTTCAGAGCCTATAACGATGGTGTTGCATTTCGATATGAAATTCCCAAACAATCACATCTTCAGGAATATATAATCCATGATGATCTTTCTGAGTTTGCCTTTACGGATGATTTTCTGTGGTGGTCTGCCAACGGTGAGCGAGATAATCTTGGGCCATTATCATTAAATATCTTTCGGGATCCGGTATTTTCGCCTGTTGTCCTGCAAGTGGACGATGACCTGTATGTCGGTATTCATGAAGCAGCGATCTATGATTTTGCTCATTTCAAAATAAAGCGAGGATCACGAAGAAATACCTTACAATGTGACCTCCAGGGCTCGTCAAAAGGGGTTGCGGGGATGAAAACGTCCTGGAGAACACTGCTCATTGGCAGAAGACCAGGAGATCTTATTGAGAGTAATTTACTTATAAACCTAAACCCCCCTTGCAAGATCAAAGATACGTCGTGGATAAAGGCCGGGTTATCCATGTGGGACTGGCGTGCCTGGGGATATACAGCTCCGGATGGATTTACATATGGGCTCAATACACCGTCTCATAAAAGATTTATTGATTTTGCCGCAAAAAACAATATCCGGTTTTTGTTGATGGATGCTGACTGGTATGGTCCTGAGTTCAGCGAAGATTCTGATCCAACAAAGTCAAACAATCAGATCGATATTGAAGAAAATATGCGATATGCAAATGAAAAAGGCATCGGGATCATTTTGTATCTCAATGATCTGGGCGCTCAAAAATTCGGACTTGAACGCATACTTAAACAATTTCATGACTGGGGTGCTGTTGGAGTTAAGTATGGGTTTATGAGAGCCAGCGGTCAGGAAAAAGTGCTGTACACAAGGAAAGTAATCGAAATGTGTGCAAAATATAAATTGATGGTAAATTTTCATGACAATCCCATTCCTCCGAGCGGTGATGAACGGACCTGGCCAAACGTGCTCACACGGGAATATTGTCATAGTCAGGCGGATGCTATGTATTCCTATTATCCGGAAACTGTTGTATCATCATCATTTATCAACATGATGGCAGGACCGGTGGATATGTGTAATGGCTGGTACGCTTTTGAAGGA
>Ga0209536_100004847_pt1 | contig 21159 bp, 17 predicted proteins | sample DeeMarSeWOR28_12_FD_187461 | JGI IMG/M metagenome (GOLD analysis project Ga0209536, IMG submission 187461) | Marine sediment microbial communities from White Oak River estuary, North Carolina - WOR-2-8_12 (SPAdes) (version 2) | ecosystem: Environmental > Aquatic > Marine > Intertidal zone >... | reverse complement strand
CACTTGCTACGACCACGGATATGGACGTCCTTCCTGGCGTCCTCGAGTGTCGGCCCCTGCGACGTACCGTTCAGGTACGCCTCGGAACCAACACCCTGCAGTTGCCAGGTGGCACGCCCATCTTCGTGGTCTCGCGACAGCAATTCATGAAATATCCGGGCTAGCCCACCAGATCGACACAGAAAGCCCCGACCACTCTCCTCAGTGTCCGGGGCTTTTTGTTCCTTATTAGTCTACGCGGCTATTCTTATTCTCAACTTTCTACTGCTCACCTCTAATCTTTTTTATAATTTTCGGAATAAAGAGTGAAAAGATAAACAACCCTATGGAAAAGAAAACCTTGAAAGATAGCAGTTCACCCCAGTTTCCTGAAACCCAGACATCCTTCAGTGTACCGATGAAAAAGGTGAAAATAAAGGTCCCGACAATGATGCCCAAGCCCGTACCAAAAAAGTAGTCCCAAAAACGTACCTTGGTAAGGCCCATGCCGAAATTCATGGGTGTGAATGGAAAGTAGAGAAGCCGCAGATACAGTGTAGCGGCAAATCCGTTCCGCTCAATAGAATCGTCATACTTCTCTAACTTATCCCCAATCAGCGAGGCTGCAAATTCTCTACCAAGAGTGCGCCCAATCCAAAAGGCTGCACTGGCGCCTACCATAGCTCCAAGCCAGACATAGATAAACCCCCAATAGGCCCCAAAGATGGCAGCGCCTATACCGGTTAATAGCGTTCCAGGCACGAAAAGACATATGCCCGCAGCGTAAAATAATACAAAAGCAATAGGGGCCCAAAACCCGGCCATATCCAGGAAGTGGCCCAATGCCTCTGCTGTAAGATACCCTTGAACCGGCGTGAATTTGACAATGTAAATGGCTGTTATAATAAAAGCCACAAATATCAATGCTTTCATCATGGCTTTCTTGCGACGTGGGGTTGCAGACCCTATTGCTTGTGCCATGTTCTCTCCCTCAAGTTCAACTGCTGTGCTTTTTGGTTTGTTTTCTTTCTCAATACTCGTCATGTTCTGTTTACTTTTGACCATATGTCGTAACCACGGCAGATAGATTACATTCCGTCTGGGATAATTAAAGAATCCTAACCGAAAGGACCTGGCTAACAGTTGTCTCCTCAGGTGACTTCAATTGTCAGGTATCAGGAAAAAAACAAAAAAGCTGCAAACTGTCGAAGATTCCGCCTGAAGTGAAGCGGCAGCGGGGAACACTGAAACCTTACACATTGTTATTTGGCATTTCTAGTCACTCTAATACTCCAGTACTCCAAAACCCCTAGCCCTCCTTAGCAGCCACCACTGCATGCCCGCCAAATTCCCGCCGAAGGGCGGCAAGAACCCTATCCTCGAAGGCATCTTCCTCCCTCGATCGGAATCTACTAAAGAGTGAAAGAGCTATAACCGGGGCTGATACTCCGCTCTCCACGGCCTGCTGCACGGTCCAACGTCCCTCCCCAGAGTCTTCAACATAACCACGAATTTTAGTCAGCCGTTCATCTTTGCCAAAGGCTGCTTCTAGCAGCTCCAAGAGCCAGGACCGAATAACACTACCCTGATTCCAGAGATGAGCAACCTGAGAATAATCGAGAAACTCAGCATAGGGTGATCCCTCCATAATGGCGAATCCTTCCCCGTAGGCCTGCATCATGCCGTACTCGATGCCATTATGAACCATCTTGACAAAGTGCCCAGCACCGGTGGGGCCACAATAGAGGTAGCCGTCCTCAGGAGCAAGAGTTTTGAAAATGGGTTCAAGATGCTCGTAGACGCTTCGCTCTCCACCCATCATCATGCAATAACCAACCTCGAGTCCCCAGATGCCGCCGCTTACTCCCACATCCATAAACCTGATTGCCTTTTGAGCCAGCATCTCTGCCCGGCGAATATCATCTTTGTAGTAGGTGTTTCCCCCGTCGATAACGATGTCACCCGGGGCAAGCAACTCCAGGAGCTGGTCAAGATGGTCATCAACCGGTTTGCCAGCGGGGAGCATGAGCCAAACCACCCGTGGCGCGGTCAACTTGTCAACGAGTGCGGTCAGTGAAAAGCTCCCTGTCGCACCCTCTTTGACAATCTCTTCGGTTTTGCTCGGGGTCCGATTGTAGGCTACAACCTCATGGCCACCCTGGAGGATCCGTTTTGCCATATTCATTCCCATGCGCCCCAATCCGATCATAGCTATTCTCATATTAGCTGCTCCTCATTTGCAGTAGGTACTAAGTATAGAATCAAGCAGCACGTAATCAGTAGTTAAGTGGAATTCGATTTCTCTTCCTTCCTTCTGGATTCTGACTTCTTGCTTTTAGTGCATAGTTCTCGATGCGCTATGCTCTATCAGCTATGCGCTATGCTCTATCAGCTATGCTCCATGCTCTATGCCTCTTCCCCGCAGGCTCTTCCCTTCAGATTGAAGAAGAACTTCAATCCTTTCTTTACCCTCTCTGAAAAGATTTTAGGTGAGAAAAAATTTCCTGCCACTCTCTTGTTGATCTCACCGAGAGTCGGATAGGGATGTACGGCAGAAGCCAGGGTGGAGAGCTTTATCTTTCCGTTCAACACCGCCACCCATTCGCTGAGCAGTTCTCCCGCCTGCGGCCCTAGAATTTGAACTCCAATTGGTTTCTCCTTCGCATCGAGAATCATCTTGATCTTGCCGACTCTCTCGCCCTCCGCCAGGCTTCTGTCGTTCCCTTTGAACTCCTCGGTCCATACGGCATACTCGATTCCGGCAGCTTCTGCCGCCTTTTCATTCATACCAATGCTGGCGAGCTCAGGATCCGTATATGTACACCACGGCAGAAAAGTGTAATCTACTTTTCTGGGAAGATGAAAAATAGCATTGGTGAAGACAATGCCTCCCTCATAACCGGCAGCGTGGGTAAATTGATATTGGCCGGTGACATCTCCTGCTGCATAAATGTGCTTCTGTTTTGTCCTCAAGCGGTTGTCCACCTGGATGCCTTTCCCAGTGAAATCTATGCCCAAACCTTCTAAACCTAAACCTGTCACATTGGCCTCTCGACCCATGGCTACCAGGATCTTTTCTCCCCTGAGCTCAGTCGTATTGTTCGCACCACTCTCTACAACCACCTCTCTCTCACTCCCTAGGTCCCGTACACTCATCACTGAAGAGTTCAGATTGAATGTTACCCCCTCGGATTGTAAAACCTCCATGACTGTGTCAGCCATGTCTTTGTCTTCTTTGCTCAAGATCTGATTGCTGCGCTGAACCACAGTTACTTTTGAACCAAGACGATTGAATGCTTGTGCCATTTCTATGGCTATGGGGCCGGCACCAAGAATGATCAAAGATTTCGGCAAATGTTCGAGGGACCAGATTTCTTTGTTGGTGATGTAAGGGGTCTTATCAAGCCCTTCTATGGAAGGGATACCAGGGGACGAGCCCGTTGACAAAACCCAACTCTTTGCACTAATGGTCTTTCCGTTCAACCGAATTGAGTGTTCATCCACAAAGGTGGCCTCGCCGAATTCAACTTGAGCCCCGAGCTTACAGAATCTTTCCTCAGAATCGTGTTCTTGAATGGTGCTGATGACGGATTGAATTCTCTTTGCCACTTCCCGATAATCAACAGGCGGCAGGTCAACACCTGGTAGCCCAAACTCCCTGGAGTTTCTCATCAGATGGTAAACGTGAGCCGTTCTGATCAGGGTTTTGCTCGGCACGCAACCATAATGAAGGCAGTCTCCTCCAAGTTTTTCTTCTTTTTCAATGAGAAGTGTTTTGGCTCCAGCCTGAGCTGCTCCTGCTGTTACGGTAAGCCCCCCTGCCCCCCCGCCGATAACGCCTATATCATAATCATATTCCGCCATAACATTGTCCTTTTCCAGTGGAATTATTCTTGTATGTTCGCCATCTATATTGTAGGAAACTTAAGACTTTCGACCAGAAGTTCAAGAGGCAAAGAGATTAAAAGTGGGACACGAGCCTACGCAGCCTCCTATGAACCTGAGCTAGTTGACACCTGCTGCAACTCGTCGAGCAAATCTTGACGTTTCTCAGCAATGCTGGCAATCAACCCCTCAAAGGACTTTGCAAAGGCGGCAACGCCCTCGTCCAGTACCTTGTTAGTGATACCGTCCAGGTCGATGCCAAGCTCGGCAAGTTCAGCCATGCGGTTGCGAGCCCCATCCACATCAGTCTCCACAGTGGTAGCTACTGTGCCATGATCCAGAAAATCTTCTAGGGTTGCCGGCGGCAGCGTATTGACCGTGTCAGGCCCAATGAGGTTATCCACATAGAGGGTATCTGGGTAAGCAGGATTCTTGCTGCTGGTACTTGCCCATAGGGGGCGCTGCACCCGAGCGTTTTCAGTGGCTAACTTCTGCCAACGTTGGGAGCTGAAAATTTCGCGGAAGCGACCATAGGCAATTTTGGCATTATCAATGGCGATTTTGCCTTGTATCTCAATATTACCAATCCCTTCAAGAGCCTTATCCACAGCGGTATCAACCCGGCTGATGAAAAAGGAAGCCACGGACGCCACTCTGCCTACCTCACCGCCTGCTAATGCCAGCTTTTCCAACCCGGCAATATATGCGGTGGCCACAGCCTCGTATTGCTCGAGCGAGAAGATCAAGGTGACGTTGACATTTACACCCTCACCGATGAGGGTCTCGATGGCTGGTAGGCCGGCGGGTGTGGCCGGCACCTTGATCATCACGTTCGGTCGCTCCAGGGAAGCGAAGAGGCGACGAGCTTCAGCAATGGTGGCTTCGGTGTCGTGAGCCAGCGCGGGATTTACCTCGAGGCTCACAAAGCCATCAGCACACCCACTCTTTTCGTAGACCGGACGCAATATGTCGGCTGCGCTCCGGATGTCTGTCATAGCCAGGTTCTCATATATTTCTGACACCGATCTTCCATCACTCACGAGACGATTCAAATGTTCATCGTAATCAGCACTCCCAGCAATAGTTTTTTCAAAGATGGATGGATTGGAGGTTACCCCCCGCAGTCCCTGATCAACCAGTTTTTGTAGTTCGCCGGACGTAATAAGGGAACGGCTTATGTAGTCGAGCCAGATTGCCTGACCCAGTTCAGCTAGTTCATGCAATTTTGTCACTTTGATCCTCCAATGAAAGCAAGTGTGTTTTCTAACTATACCCTAGGATAACGATTGCTAGGAGTATAGTCGATGTTTGGATGATTTTTTTACAAGCAGCTCTATCGATGCTACCTACCTGCCATCACGAGCCGCTCAGGCGAGGCGGACGGGAAAGGTTCCCCCAGAAATATTGTTTTCACGGCGCTTTTCTGAGCTCAAAGCCGAAAACTGCTTGACTCTGCTGGGAATAATGCAGAAATTGAGGGAGAAAAAGTTGGAATGATGGAAGAGAGGAATGTTGTACTGAAAGCTTTATTTCCATTACTCTAATATTCCAGCATTCCATGTCCTGAGCAAAACTACTAGGTGCAAGTAAATCAGGGCTTCCATGTCTTTTGATAACCCCGAAAAGATGAAATGGTGGGGCTGGGGCCTAGAGAATGAGAGGTACGCTCTGGCCGACCCACACTATTTTTGGTCGTTTCTCGAAAGCAAACTAGGACCACTCCAACAATCCCCACGGGTTTCCTCCCTCAACGACATACCTGTGCCACCTGCCCGACTGGCACAATCAGACCTTGCTCGGCTAAAAAAGATATGTGGTGATGAGTCCGTCAGCACTGAAAATTCAGATAGACTCGTTCATGCTCTAGGAAAATCTTATCTGGATCTTCTGAGAATCAGACACGGTAGGGTAGAAGCTGCACCTGATGCTGTGATTTTTCCCGAAAACGAGGAACAGATCAAAGCGCTGCTCGAATTCGCTTCGGAACAGGGTTGGACCATCGTGCCCTTTGGCGGCGGCACTTCGGTGGTGGGAGGCGTCGAGCCTGCTTCAGGCGACAAACCAGTCCTTACCATTGATCTACAGCGGTTGAACCGTGTTCTTGAGATTGATCGCGCGTCCAACACCGCGCGGGTCCAGAGCGGTATTCTGGGACCAAACTTGGAGAGAGCATTAAATGGCAGTGGGTTCACCTTGGCCCATTACCCTCAATCGTTCGAGTTTTCAACCCTGGGCGGATGGATCGCCACACGCTCGGCCGGGCAGAACTCCACCAAATATGGCAAAATAGAGCATATGGTGGTTAGCCTCCGTATTATCACACCCACCGGCATCTTGGATTTACCCACTGTGCCGGCGGATGCGGTGGGCCCCTCACTGCTTCAATGTTTGATTGGCTCCGAGGGTACCCTGGGGGTTATTACTCAGGCAGTAGTTCGACTCCGTCCTATACCAGAGCATCGTGCCTTCACTACTTATTTGTTTCATGACTTTTCTGCAGGACTAGGTGCCGTGCGAGATATGCTCCAGGCGGACCTGCGTCCCGCGGTGTTGCGGCTTGCCGACCCGGATGAAACGGCAGTGGCCCTGAGGCTGAGCAAGACACCGCGCCAGTCGTTTGCAGAACGCTTGGGGCAGTGGTACATCCGTTTCCGGGGTTTCAAGCTGGAAAAGAGCGCGCTCTTACTTTTGATTTTTGAAGGGCCGCGAAACCTCGTTTTAGCGGCGAAAAGGGAGACGCACCGGTATGCGAAAGATGGGCTTTTGTTAGGCGGCCTCCCCTCCAGAAAGTGGATGAAAGAACGCTTTCGACATCCGTATCTGCGAGATGACTTGCTGGACCGCTCCGTGATGGTAGACACTGTGGAGACTGCTGCCCCTTGGGGAAAACTTCCAGAATTGTACAAAGCGGTGCGCCTAGCACTATCTGAATCAATCCTCAATACTGCCCCGGGCGCGCTGGTGTTTACCCATCTTTCACATGCCTACCCTGATGGCGCTTCATTGTATTTTACTTTCATGGCTCAGCAACAGGTGGGGAAGGAACTGGAGCAATGGCAGATGGTTAAAGAGGCGGCCACAGAAACAATCCTGAAACACGGGGGGGCTCTGAGTCACCACCATGGAATCGGCAGCATGCACAAGACTTGGCTGGATGTCTATCTCGGCCAGGAGGGGTTGTCACTTCTTACCCATCTGAAAAAGAAACTGGATCCCGATAATATTATGAATCCCGGAAAGCTTTTGGGGGACTAACATGCTGCGGTTGAAAACCAGATCCTGGAGCGGAAGCTTTTCCCAAAAAACTAGGAAGAGTAACATCAAAAGAATGCAGGAGGAGGAGTTTGACATCGCCGTGATTGGGGGAGGTATTACCGGGGCTGCCATTGCGCGAGACGCTGCCATGCGCGGCATGAAAGTAGCACTCATAGAAAAGGCGGACTTTGCCAGCGGCACCAGCAGCAAGTCTTCCAAGATGATACACGGCGGATTACGTTACCTGAAACAGCTGGACATTGGTTTGGTGAAAGAATCTCTATCCGAGCGGGAGAAACTTCTCCACCTGGCCCCGAATCTGGTGCATTCCGCCCCCTATCTGATACCCATCTACTCGGGCTGGAAAGGGCGGCTCGAGATGCATATCGGGCTGTTCGGATACGACCTATTGGCAGGCGACAGCTCTCTAGGCCGTCACCATAACCTGTCGGCTGAAGAACTATTGCATGAAGAACCTCTGCTGCGGAAGGAAAATCTTTCCGGGGGTTTCATCTATTACGACTGCCTGGTAAATGATGCTCGGCTTACCTTGGCCACGGTCAAGTCAGCCCACGAGTACGGGGCCGTGGTGGCCAATTACACTCAGGCATTAGGGTTTGACACCGATAAGGAGCCTTTCAATGCAGTAAGGTTCCGTGAGGTAATGAAAGGCAAGCAGGGGGTGATTCGTGCCCGAGTTGTCGTGGTGGCTGCGGGACCTTGGACGGGAGAATTGTTCAAACTTCACTCCGATCCCGGGCCTGCTCTACGACCGACCAAGGGTGTTCACCTTGTCTTTCCTGAAAGTCGACTCAAAGTAAACAAAGTGGTGGTGGTGCCCACTACGGACAAGCGTATACTATTTGTGGTACCTCTCGAACAGTTTACGTATGTGGGAACCACTGATACTGATTATTCCGGCTCGCTGGATAAGATCTTGGTGGAAGCTGCTGACGTCGATTACCTTCTCGATGCACTAAACAATTGTTTCCCATCGGTCAATCTTGGCCCGGACGATATCGTGTCTTCTTGGGCTGGTCTTAGACCCTTGATAATGGAGGAGGGTGATCCCTCAAAGATCAGCCGTGACTATTATATCGGTTTATACGATGATGGACTCGCTGTCATAGCCGGAGGTAAACTCACAACCCATCGCACCATGGCAAAAAACCTGATTGATCAAGTGTTGGAGCGCTATGGACATCTGTTGGGAGGTGAATTTCAGACCTGCACTACAGAAGAGGTACCTCTGACGGGTGGGGAGATGCGCGATTTTCCCTCCTATCTCAAAGCCCAATCCCTTGGTCTCAAAGGCCGATGGGGGTTATCTTTGACGAGTATAGAGCACCTAATCCACAGTTACGGTCGAAATCACATGGAGATTCTGGCACTGGGTTTGAGCGAGCGAAAGCTCTTGGAACCATTGGCTCCGGGCTGTCGGGTAATCAAAGCCCAGGTCATTTATGGGGTGGAGGATGAGATGGCCCTCACCCTGGAAGACTTCATGAGCAGGCGAACAGATCTGTTACACTTCAACGGCGGAGGTGGATTGGAAGTGGTTGCAGCCAAACTCATGAGCAAAACCCTTGGGTGGAGCCGCGCCCGGCGTCAAGCTGAAATCAAAAAATACCGGCAAACTGTTCAGGAAATGTTCCATTTTAAGTCAGGCTCGTAATAGGTTGAGCGTTAGCCCGGATGTTTCATGAATTGCTGTCGCGAGACCGTGGAGGTGGCTGTGATACCGGGCAACCGCAGGGAGTTGGATTCCGTACTTGAACGGTACGTCGCAGGGTTCGACACCCAAGGACGCCAGGAAGGAAGGTCAGATACATGGTCGCAGCAGGCAACTGGTAAAATATCCGGGCTAGGGATATTTTTATATCTTTTTCATCTCTCACAGAGTTCGCAGAGACACAGAGGAGTGCTGAGCACGAAAATTCGAAATATGAGACCCGAAGCACGAAACAAATACAAAGATTAGGCAAATGAATAGTCGCGAAAGATTTCTTGAGACAATGCGCTACGGCAGCCCCGACCGCGTGCCCTATTTCGAGGAGGGCATCCGGAGAGAAGTGTTAACGGAATGGCGCAAGCAGGGATTACCAAAGGATGCTGATATTTCCCAGATGTTTCCCTCTGATCAGCGGGAGGTGATCGAGGTAGACTTGGAGCCTCGGCCAAAACTCGCTAAATGGCCCAGATCGCGATCCGACCTGAAGGAACTCTTTCGACGTTTGGTCCCCTATGGACGGGGCCGTTTGCCCAGGGGATGGGCAAAAAAAGTCCGCAGGTGGAAAAACCGAGACTATCCACTCATGCTTAGAATCCACCGGGGCTTTTTTCTGTCTATGGGTGTTTACGACTGGCGCAGGTTTTCAGAACTAATGGACCTACTTATTGATGATCCTGAATTTGTCCGTGAGGCCATGACAATCCAGGGGGAATTTGCCGCTGGATTGGCGGAACGGGTACTAAAGGATGTCGTTGTGGACGCAGCACTTTTCAGTGAGCCCATTGGCGGGAATTATGGGCCCCTCATATCGCCACAGATGTATGAAGACATGGTACTTAGGACCTATGAGCCAGTTCTTGACGTCCTTCATAAACATAAAGTAGAGACTATAGTCCTAGTGACATATGCGAATGCTCGAGCCCTCATTCCGAGCATGCTCAAGTGGGGATTCAATTGTTTGTGGGCTTGCGAAGTTAACATAGAAGTAATGGACTATCGGGATCTTCGCCGAGAATTCGGCCGCGATTTAAGGTTGATTGGTGGGATAGATCTTGACACCCTCCGGCGGGACAAGGAAGCAGTTCGGCGGGAGGTGGAAGAGAAGGTGCCGCCACTCGTGGCCGACGGCGGCTATGTGCCGTTGGCTGACGGACGGGTCCGGGCCGATGTACCCTTTGAAAATTACGTCTACTATCGGAGGCTGTTAGAACGAGTTACGAAAAAGTAAATGTCTAAAATAAACTAAAGTGTACTAAAATGCCTAAAATGACAACGAACTACGCTCTGCGCTGTGCTGAGACACATTTGCCGATGGAATCTCCTCAGTACCATGAAGAATACTAACCGAATATCGACGGAAGACTTCTATGTTCATGCCGCGGGCCACAAGCTCCGAGTGAGGTGGCTCATACATCCGGGTAACGATGGTCAGGATTCCCGCCCCACTCTCGTTTTTCTTCACGAGGGCTTGGGTTCTATTGAGATGTGGCAAGACTTTCCAGAAGTCCTGTTAGAGGAAACTGGCTGTAACGGTTTGGTGTATGACCGCTGGGGACATGGCAAATCTGATCCTATCGATGTCCAAAGAACACTCCGATATGTTCATGATGAGGCTTTGGACAGCCTACCCGAGGTTCTAAAGAATTCTGGCGTAGAGGACACCATCCTCATCGGTCATAGCGATGGCGGCTCTATTGCCCTGATTTTTGCGGCAGAATATCCTGGATCGGTCCGAGGGCTCATTACCGAAGCTGCACATGTTTTTGTGGAAGAGATCACCCTGGAAGGTATTAGACAGGCCGTGCAAACCTACCAGACCACAGACTTTAAAGAAAAGCTAGCACGTTATCACGATAATAACACCGAAGGGATTTTTAGGGCATGGTGTGAGACCTGGCTGTCCCCCGCATTCAAACAGTGGAATATTGAGGATTGCCTACCAAGAGTTACGTGCCCGGTTTTGGTGATACAAGGCGAAGACGATCAGTACGGTACTGAAGCTCAGGTGGAAGCCATAGCAAGTCGAGTAGCGGGCCCCGCCAAGGTCCTACTTATTCCAGGCTGCGCTCATATACCTCATAAAGAGGCTACCGACAGGGTTGTCAAGGAGATGGCCAGATTCATTCTCAAGCTCCTCTAGGAGCAATTTGTCATCCCGGCCAAGTCCAGCAAAGCGGGATGCGAGCCTGGATCCAGAAAGAATCTAATGATATTGAGCTTTCACTGGATTCCGGATCTCTTCCGCTTAGGCGGCCTCGACCGGAATGACGGATTCGGCGAATTGTGACAGAGTTTACCCAGGGAGCAGAGATTATTGCGGCATTAGGTTAATAGGCGTTTAGGGGATTACGATGAAAAAATTAAGGAAGGAAAGATATGAGACAAACAAGAATTCTTGGCGTGGGTATGTATTTGCCGGAGCGAGAAGTTACAAACCAAGAACTCGAAGCTATCAAGGAACTGAAAACCTCTGACGAATGGATCAGGCAACGAACCGGAATCCTGACTCGGCGCTTTGTTTCAGAGGGGGAATCCGGCACCGACCTCGCAGTACACGCCTCCAAAGAAGCTATCGACAATGCCGGGCTCAGCCCTGATGATATCGACTTCGTCATCTATGCCACCTTAAGCCCAGACTATTTCTTCCCCGGCAATGGCTGCTTCTTGCAAGACAGGCTCTTCGGCGACAGAACAATTGGTGCCTTGGATGTCCGCAATCAATGCTCTGGCTTTATATATAGCCTTGCCCTGGCTGATAGTTTGATAAAAAGTGGCCAATATGAACGTATCCTCATCGTCGGCTCTGAGATTCACTCCACGGCTCTCGATTTTACCTTCAGCGGCCGAGACGTGTCAGTATTGTTCGGTGACGGCGCAGGAGCAGCGGTGGTGGGCCCTGCCCCGGAGGGCCACCCGGGCATACTCGCAAGCTCTCTGCACTCAGAGGGAAAGTACGCAAAAGAACTGTGGACTGAGTATCCTGCCAGCGCACACCACCCAAGGATTTCGCATGAAAGTCTCGATCAAGGCAGGCACTACCCGCATATGAACGGACGAATGGTATTTAAACATGCGATCACCCGCATGGTTGAAGTGAGCCACCAGGTCCTGTCAGAAGCTGGTAAAGCAGTGGCTGAGGTGGATTTGCTCTTGCCTCATCAGGCCAACATGCGCATCAATCAAATGGTGGCGTCCCAGTTGGGCATCCCTGAAGAAAAGGTGGTGAACACCATCGCCTGGACCGGTAATACCACAGCTGCTACCATACCTATTTGTATGCATGAGGCTCTGAAACAAGGGAAGTTAAAGGAAAACGATCTCGTACTCCTCACTGCCTTTGGGGCTGGTTTCACCTGGGCAGCCTCCCTGCTTCATTGGTAGATCGATAAAGCAGGCAGTCTAACAATGTTTTTAACTGTCAATATCCTCGGCGTTCTCTTATAGTCATTTGGCCACTAGCCCGGATACTTCATGAATTGCTGTCGCGCGACCACGTCATTTGTTGTCATTAGGTTTTTATGATTAGTGATGATGCATTGGCAAATCACTACAAATGACCATAAATGACGGGTGCCAGCCCAAGTGACAATGAAGCGCACCTGGTCGAAAATGTAATGATTTGTAGGCGCCTCGTGCCTACTTCGCCCTGCACCTTAGGCCACCATCGGAGTTGGTCTATGAGCGTTCGCTGGAAATTCCTTATATTCTTTATGACCTTCAGTCTTGCGCCTCTTCTCGTTGTTACCTTAGTAGGTCAACGGGGAATTGTACGAATGGGTGAGACCATATCCGGTTTGGCAAAAAAGAACCGGACCGAAATCGTCAGCAGAGAACTTAAGCAAACGGCAACGGACTATGCCAAGATCCTTGGCCGTGAAAAAGAAGTGCTGGAACTCACACTGAGAATCATTGCCAGAGATGCGGAGCGCTTTTTGTCCGAACCGCCGAAGGGTGCTGCAAAGGTCTATTTTGCTGATGACTACGACAACCCCGCCAAGGCTCCTAAAGATATCGTATTTTCTCACAAGCATATCAGAGGTGCTGCTAGGGATGGAACCGGACCAATGGTTGTGAGCTTCGGTCATCAGGTCTTTTTGGTTCGACCGGGAGCTGACTGGCGGTATGTGGCAACTGACATTGGTCGCCTGAGAAGACTTCTTCCTGTGCACAGTGAGTTTGAGAACCAATTGGGCGACATCCTCTATTGGCAGTATGTCAGCCTGGAGAGCGGCGTTCACGCAGCTTATCCCGGCCACGGCGGCTACCCTTCCACCTACAACCCACAAACTCGTCCGTCGTATATCTTGGCCAGAGAAAAGGGTGAGTTGGCCTGGAGCACCCCGTACATAGATGTCTCCACACGTCAGGTCATCATGACTGCCTCTATGCCCATCCGTCACTCTGATGGTTCATTTGCAGGAGTAGCCGCCATTGACGTGCTTCTTTCAGAGGTTTTACAGGTTCATGAATTATCTTCTCAGTGGTCAACTGCCATGCGCTCTTTCCTTGTCTGGTCAGGGGTAGAAGAAGAGACCGGTGAGTATGGCCTCTGGATAATAGCTCAAAAAGACTATGTGGAGAATGCCGCTGCCTGGAGCGGCGCCATGGGGGTGGAACGACTCGCATCTTCAGATGTGGAGAGCATGGAATTGTTGGAAGGCGAAATAAAAGCCAGACAAGCCGGCTACATCGACATGCCTTATTTCGGCGTGGATTCTGTCTGGGCCTATGGTCACGCCGGTGATGACTTGAATCTTATACTCATCGTACCCAAAAGGATTATTTTGGAGCAGTTTGAACGGGTACAAGAATCGTTACATTCAATGGTTAAAGAACAGTGGCTGATTACCGGGGTTGTTGCCATTGGAGTGATTCTCTTGCTTATGTTGGCCGGTCTGTGGTTCGCCCATGCCATGATCAGGCCTCTCTTCGTCATGGTTGAGGCGGTCAAGCGTCTGGCAAAGGGCGATTTCTCTGCACGAATCAACATAAAAACAGGCGATGAACGCGATCTGCTGGCGAAGACCTTCAATGAAATGGTTCCGCAGCTCGAAGACAGAATACTAATCCGTAAGTCTCTGGAAGTGGCCAAGGAAGTGCAACAAAATCTCCTGCCACAGGAGATACCAAACCTACGCGGCTTTGATATTGCTGCCCAGAGCATCTATTGCGACGAGACTGGTGGGGACTACTTTGACTTTTTCCCCTGTGAGGATGAAGACTGCGCCCGCTTTGGCATTGTGGTGGGCGATGTCACGGGCCATGGAGTTGGAGCTGCTTTGCTCATGGCCACAGCCAGGGCGCTCATAAGGGGGCTGGTGACGAGACCGGAAAATCTGGCCGACAGTCTCACTCAAGTGAACAGTCTTCTCTCCGCCGATGTGAGAGATAGCGGCAGGTTCATAAGCCTGTTCTTTCTCATGATAGAGGAGGACTCACGCGTAATCAGTTGGGTCAGAGCCGGACACGATCCAGCCATACTCTATGATCCCGCCACGGAGACCCTGGAAGAGCTCATGGGGCCAGGAATGGTCTTAGGGGTGGAGGAAGACTATTGTTACGAACATGTTGAAAAGACCATCGAAACGGACGGGACAATTATTCTCATCGGTACGGACGGCATCTGGGAGACCCACAACGGAGAGGGAGAGATGTTCGGTAAAGACCGTCTTTCCCAAATCATCCGTAATAACCATCACAAATCCGCTGGAGCCATTCAAGACGCTGTGCTTGAGGCAGTCAGCGACTTTCGTGGGGGTAGAGAGCAAGAAGACGACATCACAATTGTGGTAATTAAGGTGCTCCTGTAAGCTACCAAGAGCAACTTGACTGATACGGATTGGGGGTATTCTCCATGCAAAACCGGGAGCCTGCCCGAACGGCTCAACCGAGGCCAAGAGTGTTGCGCGCTTTGGGCAAAGCCGATCCCCCGGAGCAGGTCGACATTGACAACCATTCCTATCGTAGGGTTGACATTCTGAAGCACGATTCGTGGGCGGCCACGGCGCTGTACCGAGGTCCGCGAGGCATGGTTGTCGCCAAGTTCAACCGACAGCAATCGGTTTTTGGGCTGCCGATGAAGTGGTTGGGCAGGAGGCTGGCGCGACGTGAGACCCGTATGCTGCAACGGTTGGAGGACTTACCTAACATCCCCGCCTACAGCGGCAACCTGACGATCAATGGCGTGAGCCAGAGACACGCTGTTACGCACGACTACGTGGCCGGCCACCCATTGGAGAGACGCGAGCCGGTCAATGATGCTTTTTTTCCGATACTCCAGCAATTGATCAAGGATATGCACGCGCGCGACCTTGCCTACCTTGACCTCAGCAAACGTCAGAATATCATTGTCGGCGATGATGATAAGCCCTACCTGATAGACTTCCAGATCAGCCTCAACCTGCCGGGTTGGTGGCCGGGCAATGGTTGGCCGATGCGAGCAGCACTTCGCCTTTTGCAGGACATGGACGACTACCATGTGCTCAAACACTACAGAGACTGTCGGCCGGATCTGCTCAACCCTGAACAGCTGGATCTGGAGAGATATCGGCCCTGGACTATCCGGTTCGGCCGCCGCATCGGCAAGCCGCTGCGTGAGATCCGCCGAAGGTTTCTGGTGTTCATTGGCGTGCGCACAGGCAAAGGCCGCGCTCAATCCGAAACGGCGCCCGAAGAGGCTGTGCGACGTGAGATGGAGTAATCAAGCTAGGTGGAATACGGGGTCACATCTTCCATGCCTCATCTAACGTAGGCAGGATATCGTGGTAAGATGGTGCTCCCACAAGATGAGATACCTTTCTGCTTACTCCTTACTGATCTTCGCTCTTTCCACTATATCTCTCTCAACAGATCTGAAGAGTTCGCGGCTTTCTCCTTGAACCTGGTTTAGCGTATTTTGATAGCGACTGTGGAGGGCGGGGTCCCGCATTACAGCTAGATTTGCCTGAGCTATCCCATAGCTTCCATGGATCGCAGCTTGGAGAAGTTCGCAGACCACCAGCAGGTCTGCAAGGAGATGACCCTTGCAGTGTTTTGCCGCCCTGGCCACCAGGCGCAACCCTTCATGGGCCTCTTCCATGATCTTTATGGGACATTCGATTGCTTGCTTCAGCGCTTCGAGAATTTCATCAGCACTCTTTCCGAATGTCCTTGCTTGGGCAAAACCCACGTATGACTCGCCGTCTTCATCACGAAGTTGGAGGAGGGTGGACGATGATCTCCTCACCTGTTCGAGCAAATTCTGCCAGCGAGACTCAGACGGAATATCACTGCGCCGCAATTCAACCAAGACAATTTTCTCGAGAAGTGCCAACCCCACACAGGCTCCATGGGCTGCTGCTGCACCACCTCCCGGCACAGGCTCAGGTCTGGCAAGGGCTTCCAGAAACGAGTCGTACATAACCAGAATCTCCAAGTAAAGAATCCAGGCCCCGAGGACCTAGCTTTGATATGCCCCCAACGGGGGGTCTGGGAGTCTTTTCATCGCACGAGATTCATCTAGCCCGGATATTTCATGAATTGCTGTCGCGAGACCGCGAAGATGGGTGTGCCTGCCCGCCACCTGCCCGCTCGTGCCTCGCAGTGGCAGGCGGGTCGCGAGCGCTCAGGAGAGGCGGGCGGGCCACCGGGCTACCGCAGGGTGTTGGTTTCCGTACCTGACCGTTCTTCGCAGGGACCGACACCCGAGGACGCCAGGAAGGACGGCCATATAATTCGCGCTCGCTGCGCTCCGCTCAGTCCCGCAAGCGGGTTCCCAGGTTCGTGGTCGCAGCAAGTAATTCATGAAATATCCGGGCTAGAGTAATGCACTGGTGGAGCATGGTAAAATATCAAATTCCAAGCATCAAATTACAGGATTTGAGGTGTCAGGTGTCAGCAAAAAGAAACATAGAATCTGAAAACTGAAATCTTCATCCGTCCTGAACTCTGAAACCTGAAACCTCCATGCGTAGAACTCTCCCCCCCGCAATTAGCGGGCCGTAGTTTGACTGACCTCCTGTGAATGCTTATCAGAAATAAATCTATACGAGCTGCAAATTATCTAGTCCGGATATTACACGAATTGGTGTCGCGAGACCGTGGAGAAGGGTTTGCCTGCCCGCCAGCGCGAGCGCTCAGGCGAGGCGGGCGGGCGACCCGGCACCCTCAGGGGATTGGATCCGAGGCGTACTTGAACAGTACGTCGCAGGATCCGATACCCGAGGACGCCCGGAAGAATCTCCATATCCGCGGTCGCAGTAGGCAATTCATGAAATATCCGGGCTAAAGAATACACCATACTCAGCAAACTGTCTTGTGGGAAAAGGAGGCTTGCATATGAAAGCCATTGCAATCAATGAGTTCGGCGGCCGAGATACATTGCAACTCCTGGATCTACCCATGCCTGAGATCAAGCCAGGGGAGATTCTAGTTAAGGTGAAAGCGGCAGGCGTCAACCCAGTAGACTGGAAGATCCGGGAAGGATATATAAAGGATCTCTTTCCCTACGAGTTTCCAATCATCCTGGGGTGGGACGCGGCGGGAATCGTGGAACAGGCTGGTCCAGAGGTGACACGTTTTAAACAGGGAGATGAGATTTTTGCTTACTGCCGCAAACCCATGGTACAGGGAGGCGCATACGCAGAATACATCGTGCTGGAAGAAGAACATGCGGCTATAAAGCCGAAAAATATCTCCTTTGAAGAGGCTGCCTCAATTCCACTTGCTGCACTAACTGCTTACCAGTCTCTATTTGATGCTGCTAAAATCAACTCAGGAGAAACCGTTTTGATCCATGCTGCGGCGGGAGGAGTGGGAGGTTTCGGGGTACAGTTGGCAAGAGATCGTGGGGCTGTGGTGTGGGGAACGGCTAGTGGTCGCAACAAAGAATATGTCCTAGACCTGGGGGCGACCCAGGTAGTGGACTACAACCACGTGGACTTCCGCAACTCGGTCCGCTCAGAGTGCCCGGATGGCGTGGACGTAGTCTTTGATTGTGTGGGCGGAGAAGTTCTCGAAAAGAGTGCTGATATTGTCAAGAAAGGGGGACGACTCATATCAATTGTGGATGATCCCACTGGATTAGCAAGAAAGGATATAGATAAACAGTTTGTTTTCGTTGCCCCCAACAGTACACAATTAACTGAGCTGGCCCGGATGGTAGAGCAAGGACGCCTTAAGACTCACCTCTCCCAGGTTTTTTCTTTTGGCCCAGATGAAGCCAGAAGGGCCCATGAACTCAGTGAGTCCTCGAGTACCCGAGGGAAGATGGTCCTGGTTCTATAGAACCAAGCACTAGGCATTTTGGTAATTGCGGATTTCGGATTGCGGATTGCGGATTTATCATTTCGCCTTTTGCATTGCGCATTTGGCATTTTTCATTGGGGTACTGTTTGTAAAACTATAATTGATTGCGTTCAATGAAGTGCAATGAGAATTTTGATATGAGAAATGCGTAATGCTCCTTGCCCTATGTCTACGAGTGACAAACTATGGCTACCCGGTTCGAAAATGTCCTCATAATCGCCGACATCGAGGGAAGTTCGGGCTGTTGGGACTACCGGAGCTCATCATTTATGACCGATGAGTGGTGCCGAGCTTGTGTTGAAATGAGCTTGGATGTCAACGCAGTGGTAGAGGCCCTTTTTGATGCAGGTGTTAAGCAGGTCACAGTAAAGGACTTCCACCGAACGGGCTACAATCTTCTCTCGGAACTGATCGATCCGAGAGCCCAGGTTGTTTTGGGCTACAAGCGCGGACCGGCACCTGGCATAGGAGATCCTGGCAACGCACAAGCTGTCATGTTTCTGGGCCTGCATGCTGCCTCAGGTACCGAGGGGTTCATGGCTCATACCCTTACCTCACGCATAAGCTGGCTAGAGGTGAATAGAAAGCCGCTGGCCGAGGTAGAGCTTTTTTCGGCATCGCTGGCACCGTATGGGTTAAGACCCATATTCTTTTCGGGCTGCCCCACTGCCTGTGCGCAGGCAAGCGCTGCAATCAGGAAAATAGATTCTTATCCAATTGACAAGTCCGCCGGGCCTGATTCGTTTGATGTCGATTCATGGCGGTCCGGCCTTGTCAACGCTGCGCTGCACTCCCTCAACAACGGAGCCACGGAGCCATATACTCCGTCCGGTCCCTTTCAGGCAGAAGTGACCTGGCGGGGTGGCGACATCGCAGCCCAAAATCTTGCGCGAAAGTGGGGCTTTGACCACGAGGGTGCTCGAATTTTCATTGAGGCTGATGGCATCCATGAGCTCTACAGAGATCTCATCAGGCTTTGTTATCTCACACCTTTAATGGTGAGAATTCTTCCATTCGGGCTATTTTTGTATAACCTGACTGGCCGGCTCGGCCTGGCCTGGGCACGCCGACGGCTGAAGAAAGACAAATATTTACCGCAGAGGACGCGGAGACGATGAATAGAGAGCAGATGAGAATGAAAGAGGAAAGAGAGTAGGCTAATGCGAACAGGTTGCGATGTATCATCGCTGGATCGGCCAGAGGTACTAAAGCACTTGTTTCACCCTCGGAAGGATCACATACAAGCTGCGTCCCAGGGTGGACTTGATTTCTTCATCCCTATTGAAGAAGGGGTGAAACTGGGCGCACGCTTCTATGCTGCTGACCCCGAAGAACCCCACATTCTCTTTTTTCACGGCAATGGTGAGATTGCTAGTGATTACGACACCATTGGGCCGGTGTACAACAACTACGGCATCAGCTTTCTCGTGGTGGATTACCGGGGTTACGGGCAGAGCACTGGATTACCCACCGCCAGCAACCTGCTTTCTGACTCACACACCGCCTTCAGAGAGGTGCGGTGTTGGCTGGAGGGCCAGGGCCGAACCGGGCTCATTATTATTATGGGAAGATCCCTTGGGAGCGCACCCGCCTTGGAAATCTGCTGCTCCTATCAAAATGAAATTGACGGACTGATTCTTGATAGCGGTTTTGCCAGGACAGTACCGCTTCTTGATCGTCTCGGGGTAGCAACGAGAACCCTTGGAATTTCAGAGGCAGACGGTTTTGCCAACTTTGGCAAAATAAGGGACATTGGCAAACCCACTCTTATTATCCACGGCCAGCATGATGACATTATTCCCCCCAAGGATGCGGATATTCTGCTGGCAAACTCGGGTACCATGAGAAAGCAGCTGTTGCTCGCCCCTGGCTGCGGCCACAATGACATTTTGCTGCGCTGCGGCGAGGCCTACTTCCAGACTATTAGCCGCTTTGCAGAAATGCTGAAAAGATTGAAGAGAAAGGCTGCGAGGGGGCGTGGTTTCGATCGGAGATACCCCAGGAGATAGAAACTAGACACGAGAAAGTAGGCACTAAGAACCCACAAGTCATTACACTTCGCGCATGCGCTTCGTTGTCACGTGGGCTGCGCTCGCCATGAGGCCCTAAGGCCGTCATTAGGTCGTTACAACAAATGACCATAAGTGACAGCGAAGCGTAGTGACGGCCAAATCTAGCCCGGATATTTCATGAATTGCTGTCGCGAGACCACGAAGATGGGCGTGCCACCTGGTAACCGCAGGGTGTTGGTTCCGAGGCGTACCTGAACGGTACGTCGCAGGTACCGACACCCGAGGACGCCGGGAAGGACGACCATATCTGTGGTCGCAGCAAGTGATTCATGAAATATCCGGGCTAGGGGCCAGCTGACTACCGGCGGGGACGCAAAGGATGTTCACATTCTAGGACATCATAAAATGCCAGCTACCTGCTGCTTGCTGTCCGCTGACTAGGCGGTGGGCGCTTCCCGCCTGGTGAATTTACCCTTCAAATACTCCCATAGATTGTGTAAATCATCCAGGATCACATAGCCGCAGGGGACCAGGAGGAGGGTGATGAAGGTGGCAAATAGTACACCGAACCCAAGGCTGACGGCCATGGGTATGAGAAATTGAGCCTGGAGGCTGCGTTCCAAAATCATTGGCGTCAAGCCGGCAAAGGTAGTCAAAGAAGTTAGAATGACGGCCCTGAACCTCAGGGCCCCACCCTGAGTAATAGCGTCATGTACACTGGCGCCCTCTCTGCGAATACGATTGGTGGCGTGTACCAGCACCAGGGAGTCATTGACAACCACGCCAGTCAGACCGACGATACCAAATAAGCTCAACAGGCTCAGGTTAAGCCCCATGAGCAAGTGTCCCATTACAGCGCCCACGATGCCGAAAGGAATGGCCGACATGACCACAAAGGGCTGCGAAAAGGACTTGAACGGAATGGCCAACAGAGCGTAAATGAGAAAGAGCGCGATAACAAAGCCACTGATAATATCGTCCAGGGACTCCTTCTGTTCCTTTCCTTCCCCT
>Ga0209536_100004846_pt1 | contig 21161 bp, 17 predicted proteins | sample DeeMarSeWOR28_12_FD_187461 | JGI IMG/M metagenome (GOLD analysis project Ga0209536, IMG submission 187461) | Marine sediment microbial communities from White Oak River estuary, North Carolina - WOR-2-8_12 (SPAdes) (version 2) | ecosystem: Environmental > Aquatic > Marine > Intertidal zone >... | reverse complement strand
AAAAACATATAGGATCAAGCTGGTGAGTACCATGTAGCCGGCAAATCCAACAACCATACGGTCGATATTCACGAAAACCTCCCTTTTAAACAAAGATGATGCGTTTCAATAAGTTGTTACGGCGCATCGGGTTGTTTGTGACAGATGCAGTCCCGTTCTTCGCAATGACTGCAGATGTAGACTTCACGTCTGCTCTTGGCTTTTCTTTTGTTATTTAAGATCATAAAAAAGAATAAAAATACAAATATTGCGATGATGAAAAAAATTATAGCTTCTTTCATAGTCGTGCTTTATCGAAAGATCGTATGTTTAACAGTAGAAGTTGTCCGTAGTCCCTCTCATGAAATGACGGGAAATGTATCCGATGTTCAACTTCAACCAGTAAGTTTTTGAATTATTAATTATGCTTGTTTAAAATAAAAGATTGATTCTTTCAAGACAAACTGTAAAATAAAAATACAATTTCCATGGCGATACCCCCTTTGATCCGGATCTATGGTAGGGCGATGGCCGAAAACTTATATCCTGAGAACGTTTTAAAAAAGCTATATTAATCATTTTTTAACCCGATGAAATATTTGACGAATATATAAGACAATGGATTACAAGGCGAAAACATCAAAGGAGGATTTTATGACATTTGAATCGTTTGAGGTACTGATCGAATTCGCAATCGAAAAGGAAAAAGAAGCGTCCGCTTTTTATGCAGACCTGGCCCAGCAAACATCCTTTTCGGGAGTAAAAGAGGCATTGTTGGAGATGTCGAAAGAAGAAAAAAAACACCAGACAATGCTGGAAAATCTGGGAAGCAACAAAGCACTCGTGGAGGATTACAAATTCAAATGGATTCCGGATATGAAACGCAGTGATTACATGGTTGAAATGAAATACGAAGACGGCATGAGTTATGCGGATATCCTTCGTCTAGCTATGAAACGAGAAGAGCAGGCATTGAAAATGTATAATGAACTTCAGAAAAAAACGGACAACGAAGAGAATAAGAAACTTCTCAAGGTGCTCTGTCAGGAAGAGGCCAAACATAAACTCTTTTTAGAAGGTATTTACGATGACCATATGGCTGAGCAGGGCGACTAAAATTCCCATCGGACACAACCCATGGATGAAACGCCATCAAGTGTCGAGTGTCCGCATGCCTGGGTCGATGAAATATTACGCATAAAGCAAGACTTTCTTTCTAACACCTGAATACTGACCTACTGTCCCCCTGATTGTGCTTTGACACAATCAGGGGGTGCTTGAATAACCACTCATGGAACAGCCCATTCATTTTTATAATCAGCAAGGCGAAAAAATTGCCGGTACGCTTCATCTGTCTAAAAAGCCTTCCGGATACGGGGTTGTTTTTGGTCATTGCTTCACCTGCTCTCGGCATACCCGCATTATTCTTGAGATTTGCAGTGAGCTGGCTAAAAAAGGCTTTTTGGCCTTGCGGTTTGACTTTTCCGGTAACGGGCAGAGTGAAGGCGAATTTTCAGCGTCTAACTATTCCAAACAAATTGCCGAGATGCAAATTGCCGTCGACGTTATCGCTGAAAAAGGTGCTCGTCGAATCGGCCTTGCAGGGCACAGCATGGGTGCCGTGATTGCCGTTCTCACGGCGGCCCGAACCAAAGTCGTAAAGGCGGTGTGCGCACTGGCCGGACGGTTATCGGGTTTAAACGCCACCCATTTTTTCAGTAAAAAACAAATAAAGGAACTTGAGGATACCGGCAGGGTGTCGTTCAGCAGTCGGGGTCGCTCATTGGAGCTTTCAACCAAATTTTTCTCAGACGCTAAACAGTATAATCTCCAGAATACCGTAAAATCATTGCAAACACCACTGATGGTCGTCCACGGTGATGCTGACGAAATTATTCCGGTTCAGGATGCATATCTGGCCAAGACATTGAATCCTGAATATACGGAGCTGGTCGTGATACCGGGTGCTGATCACATGTTCAGCACCGAGATACACCGTTCTCAGACGGCTAAATTGGTGGTGAAATGGTTTAAGGAACATCTCCATGGACCTCTCTGAAACCTTGAGCAAAGACTATATTGACTCGCAATACGAGCTATGGAAAGCCGATCCTAGTTCTGTTTCTAGAGACTGGCGTTTCTTTTTTGAAGGCTTTGAAATGGCCCACGGCCTGGATCGGAAAGCCGATGCCGTCTTTGACGACACACAGGTTTTAAAACAATCCCGCGTAGAAGACCTTACAAGACGGTATCGTGAGGTCGGGCATTTGCTGGCCTGTCTTGATCCCCTTTCGGCATGTCCGACTGATCATCCAATGTTAACCCTTTCCGAATTTGATCTTACCCTTGAAGATTTGGATGCGAAATTTTATGCAAGGGGACTGGTTGAAAACCATCGCGCAGCATTAAAGGATATTATCAATACCCTCAAAGAGACATATTGTCGTTCCATTGGCGTGGAGTTCATGCATCTGCAGGATCCAAAAGAGCGTAAATGGCTTCGGGATCGGATGGAACCGGTGCGAAATCGATCTGACCTTAAGCCGGATGACAAACTCAGGATTATGGAAAAGCTTTATCAGGCCACCATTTTCGAACAGTTTCTTCACAAAAAATATCTGGGCCAGACAAGATTTTCACTTGAGGGGGCTGAAGCGATCATTCCCATGCTCGATGTTCTCGCCGAAAGGGCTGCCGCACAGGGTTGTCGGGAAATCATTTTAGGGATGGCTCACCGGGGGCGCTTAAATATTCAGGCAAATATACTTAACAAGTCTTTTGAGGCAATTTTCACCGAATTTGAAAGCTGTTACGATCCGGATGAAGTCTTTGGCGCCGGCGATGTCAAATACCATAACGGATATCTTTCAGATATAAAAACCCGTCGGGGCGAACCACTACGGTTCTTTCTGGTCAACAATCCGAGCCATTTGGAATCCGTCAATCCGGTGGTTCAAGGATTTGTGAGGGCACGCCAGGATATTCTGGGTGACGACCCAAAAAACACCATTTTACCCCTTCTCATCCATGGCGATGCCGCTTTTTCCGGACAGGGTGTGGTTACCGAAACCCTGAACATGTCGCAGTTGGCCGGATACAAAACCGGTGGTACCGTCCACGTGGTGATCAACAATCAGATCGGCTACACAACACTTCCTGAACATGCGCGCTCTACACGCTATGCAACGGATGTGGCAAAGATGCTGATGGTCCCGATTTTTCATGTCCACGGTGAAGATCCGGAAGCCGTTATTCACGTGGTCCGGCTTGCCGTGGACTACCGAAACACCTTCAACAAAGATGTGGTCATCGATGTCATCTGCTTTCGCAGATATGGACACAATGAAGGCGATGAACCCTATTTTACCCAGCCCCAGATGTATGAACGGATTCGAATGCGTCCCTCTTTAAACGAGGTTTATGCCCAGAAACTGATGGAGCAGGGCCTTACCGGAAAAGCGGATGTGGATATTTTAGAACAGAATATTTACCGTGAATTGGAAGATGCGCTGGAAACGGTTCGTTCCAGTGCCTGTGTTTTTCCTCAGAGCCGGTTTTATGAGAACTGGAAAGATTTTCATGGACGCTATACCCATGACCTGATAGAAACGGGCGTTTCCGAGAAAAAACTCGTTGCCCTTGCTCGCAAGCTGAATATGTTCCCGGCGGATTTTACCGCAAATCCAAAATTGGCTCGTCAGTTTAAAAACCGGCTGGACAGTGTGGAAAAAGGAAAGAATGTCGATTGGGCCAATGCAGAAGCGCTTGCTTTTGCCTCCTTACTGATAGACGGTGACCTGATCCGTTTGAGCGGACAGGACAGTGCTCGTGGCACTTTCGCCCAGCGCCATAGTACTATCATCGATACCAAAACCGGCGGTGAATATACGCCACTCAATGCGCTTGATAAGTCCCAGGCGCCCTTTTACGTCTATAACAGTCTGCTGTCCGAAGCCGGTGTTTTGGGATTTGAATACGGCTATTCCATGGCACAACCCCGGGGGCTTGTGATTTGGGAAGCACAGTTCGGAGACTTCGCCAATAACGCTCAGTCGATCATCGATCTATATATTGTCAGCGGGCAAACCAAATGGCAGCGTTTCAGCGGTTTGGTTTTGTTGCTCCCCCATGGTTGGGAAGGGTTGGGACCTGAACATTCCAGTGCTCGTCTTGAACGCTTTCTCCAACTCTGTGCCCAAGACAACATCCAGGTCTGTAATCTCACCACGCCGGCTCAGTACTTTCATCTTCTCCGCCGTCAGGTGAAAAGCAGTTTTCGCAAACCGTTAATCATCATGACACCGAAAAGTCTTCTGCGCCATCCGCTGGCGGTCTCTGATTTAAAAGAAATGGCAGCGGGTTCGTTTAAAGAAGTGCTTGAAGATCCGGATCCCATTCAATCAATCCGCCGCATTCTGTTTTGCAGCGGCAAGATATTTTATGAATTACTTCAAAAACGACGAACAATTAAAAAGACCGATACCGGCATCGTTCGCTTGGAACAGTTCTATCCCTTTCCAGAAATGCAATTGAAAGCCGCCATCCATAAATACAAACGAGCCCGGCAATTCATATGGGTTCAGGAAGAACCGGAGAACATGGGGGCCTGGTTTTTTGTTCGTACGCGCCTTGAAAAACTCATCGGAAAACCCATTGAATATATCGGTCGAAACGCTTCGGCAAGCCCGGCAACCGGCTTCCCCGCTATCTATCGGAAAGAACAAGATACCGTCATAAATACCGCCTTTGGAATCGGGGTAACCGACGATAAGTAAATAATTCAAAACGGAAAAACCTTGATGTATTTGAAGTAGAGTGAACAGATATATTTATCAATATCCTAATTCAGTGATGATATAAAGGAGCATCCATGGAAATAGAGATCAAAATTCCGAGTGTGGGTGAGTCGGTTCAGGAAGCGGTCCTTGTGCAGTGGTATAAAAAGGACGGTGATACGGTAAAAAAAGATGAGCCGCTTTTTGTGATAGAAACCGACAAGGTCACCCTGGAGATCGTGGCCGAAGCATCCGGGATTTTAAAAATCCTGGCCTCTGAAGGGGAGACGGTTTCCATCGGCGCCAAAGTTGGGACCATCTCTACAGAAGAGGTTCTCGCTCCGGAACCGAAGAAGGCACCTCCTGAGAAGGTTGAAGAAGCGCCTTTACCAACCTCGGAAGCAATGGAAGCACCGACGGTGGTAAAGGCTGAAGAAATTACGGTGAAAGCCGAAAAAGCGCCGGCAAAGGCTGAAGAAGTGCCGGTGAAACCGGAGGCGGAAGATCTCCGGCCTATCCTGTCGCCTGCTGTCCGTCGGTTAGTCAACGAAAAGAAGGTCGACCTATCCGGCATCAAAGGGACCGGCCCCGGCAACAGAATCACCAAGGGGGATGTGCTCCTTTATCTGGAACAGGCGCCTTCGGCCGTCCCGGCTCCATCACCGGCACCGCCGGAGATAAAGGATGCGGTTCCGGATGCGTCTGAAACCGAGACGAAACCAATCCCATCCAAGGTGGAAAACGTCACCCGCAAGCCCATGAGCCCCATTCGACGGACCATTGCATCACGCCTTTTGGAAGCCAAGCATTCTACGGCCATGCTTACGACCTTTAACGAAATCGATATGACCCATACCATGGGCATTCGGTCACAATTCAAGGCGTCCTTTAAAAAGAAATACGGAGTTTCTTTGGGGTTTATGTCTTTCTTTATCAAGGCCAGCATAGAAGCCTTGAAAGAATTTCCGGAGGTGAATGCATTTGTTGACGGCAATGATATCGTTTACCACAATTATTATCATGTCGGCATTGCCATCGGTACCGGCAAAGGCCTGGTGGTGCCGGTGATTCGAAATGCCGACACATTGAGCTTTGCCGAATTGGAGCAGGCCATCGTTGATTTTGTGGATAAAATAAAAAGCAACCGACTTGAGCTGGCCGATCTTGAGGGCGGCACCTTCACCATCACAAATGGCGGCGTGTTCGGTTCTTTACTCAGTACACCCATTTTAAATACACCCCAAAGCGGTATTTTGGGGATGCACAAAATTGAGAAACGGCCTGTAGTTGTGGATGACGAAATAAAGATTCGACCCATGATGTATGTGGCGTTAAGCTACGATCACCGTATCGTGGACGGCAGGGAAGCGGTCACATTTCTGGTCAGGATCAAGGAGTGTATTGAAAATCCTGAGAGGATACTTATGGAGATATAAAAATGGCGAAAAAAGAGATCTACGATCTGATTGTTATCGGCAGTGGTCCAGGGGGGTATGTGGCAGCGGTTCGGGCGGCACAGTTGGGACTCAAAACCGCATGCATTGAAAAGGAGGACCGTCTGGGAGGCGTTTGCCTGAATGTGGGATGTATTCCGAGCAAAGCCCTGCTCGATTCCAGTGAATACTATCACCTAGCCAAGGATCACCTTGCCGAACATGGCATAAAAACCGGAAAATTGTCTCTCGACCTGTCCGCCATGATGGCCCGTAAAGAACAGGTTGTTGAAGAATTGACCGGGAATGTCCGCAAACTTTTGGAGGGCAATAACATAGAAATTTTCAAAGGGACTGCCCGCCTTTCAGGAGAGGATCGGGTTGAAGTTCGACAACAGACCGGTTCTGCCCGGAAAAAAGCCTCCCAAACCCTCCAGGCAAAATCGATTATCCTGGCCACCGGAAGTACGCCGGTCCAGGTTCCGGGTCTTGAATTTGACGGAAAACGGATTGTTACTTCTACCGAGGCGCTTGAGTTTAAAAGGGTACCCAAACATCTGGGAATAGTGGGCGGTGGGTACATTGGCCTTGAACTGGGGTCCGTATGGCTGCGTCTCGGATCAAAGGTAACCGTGGTGGAAATGCTTCCTCAAATCGCATCCACCATGGACGGGCAGGTGGGTCGAACACTCGACCGAATTCTCAGAAAACAGGGGATGGAGATTCTTCTGAAAACACGGGTGTCCGGAGCCAAAATTCAAAACAACAATGTTCGGATGACCCTGGAAAATAAAGACAAAAAAAAGACCCTCACCTGTGATCGACTGTTGGTTTCCGTGGGAAGGCAACCCCTGACACAACATCTCGGCTTGGAAGACATCGGTATTAAGACAGACCCCAAAACCGGACATATTCTGGTGGACGAATCTTTTCGCACCAACATTTCAACCATCTATGCCATCGGAGATCTCATTCCCGGTCCCATGTTGGCTCACAAAGCGTCGGCCGAGGGTATCGCAGCGGTGGAATGCATCGCCGGACTCCCCGGGGAAGTGAATTACGATGCCATCCCATCAGTGGTCTACACCTGGCCGGAGGTAGCCAGTGTCGGGCTGACCGAAGAACAGGTCAAAGAAAGAAATATTCCCTACTGCGTGGGCACATACCCTTTCTCCGGTGCAGGGCGTGCCCGGTGTATGGGAGAGAAGGACGGCTTTGTCAAGCTGATCGCCCAATCCAAAACCGATCGGATATTGGGCGTGCATATCATCGGGCCCCGGGCGGCCGACATGATTGCCGAATGTGTTTTGGCCATTGAATTCGGGGCGAGTTCCGAAGACATCGCCCGTACCGTTCACGGCCATCCCACATTTGCCGAGGCGCTTCAGGAAGCGGCCATGGGGGTTCGGAAGTGTTCGATCTACGCTTCCTGAAGAATGTAACACTTTAATCTTTTAAGAGTATAACCGCTTCAGGTATAATTAAATTTTTTCTGAAAGATCGCGCCAAAGGCGGATAAAACTCGTGAATAAGGGCTCGAAATGAAAGAACCTGACAGAGCAACTGGTAAAGGTTTTTGCTCTAACAAGAAATTTCATCCATAAAGTTAGATCACCGACGGTTCTTTCAAAACGATCCCTAATCCACTCAGACAGCTTCCAGCCAAAAATTGAATCATAACTGAAGCTTCTTTGAAATCGAATTAATTCAAAGGAAAAATCTATTATTGTTTTCTATTGAAAATTTGTCGACTGACAGGACAAATCGATTTCTAAAACATGCACTGAAATTTTAGTGTAAGGATTTGGGTGAGACATCGACAAATCTGCAATGAAATATCAAAAAGCCTTGGTAAGAATATGATGACAGATCTTAAGAGCGTAGAAGGAGGCTTCTTTCAAAAGCTTCCAAAAGGAGTACATCATGGCCAACTTTGATTATGATATCGGGGTTATAGGTGGCGGCGCAGCAGGTTTAACAGTAACATCCGGATGTGCACAGCTCGGTGCCAAGACGCTACTCATCGAAAAGGAAAAAGAACTTGGGGGCGACTGTCTCCATTTTGGATGTGTTCCAAGTAAAACACTTATTAAAACTGCCCACGTTTACCACATGATGAAGACCGCCGAAAAATACGGACTTCCTAATGTCGACGTTCCCTCGGTGGATTTTAAAACAATATCCAATCGAATCAAATCCGTGATCGATGTCATTCAACGCCACGATTCTGAAGAAAGATTCTGCAATCTTGGTGCAAAGGTGGAATTTGGAAAGCCCGTATTTGTGGATGAACACTCCGTTCGTTTGAATGGAAAGACGGTTTCGGCCAAAAGCTGGGTGATCGCCACCGGCTCTTCGCCATTTGTGCCTCCCATAGAGGGACTGGATACCATCGATTATATTACCAACAAAGAGATCTTTTACTTGGATAGTTTGCCGAAATCGATGATAATTTTTGGAGGCGGTCCTATTGGAAGTGAGATGGGGCAGGCGTTCAACCGGCTTGGGACCAAGGTATATATCGTGGATCGCAGTGACCAGATTCTCGGAAAAGAAGATAAAGATATGGCCGATACGGTCAAACAGGTGATGGAATCGGAAGGGGTGGTGTTCCATTTAAATACTTCCATCGAAGCCGTAAAAAATATCGGCAGAGAAAAAGAGGTGATCCTCAAAGATAAAGAAGGAAGAACCATCCGACTAAACGCAGATGCCATCCTGGTTGCGGTGGGAAGAACACCCAATATTCATGGGCTGGGTCTGGATGATATCGGTATCAAGCTCAACCGCACCGGCATTGAAGTCGATAGGCGATTGAGAACCAACCACAAACACATTTATGCTGCCGGAGATGTGAACGGCGGCTATCAGTTTACCCATGCAGCCGGATACGAGGGAGGAATTGTCGTCAGCAATGCCATTTTCCGTCTACCCCGAAAAACAGATTACACTTATTTACCGTGGTGCACCTATACCGATCCTGAACTGGCGAGTATCGGGATGAACGAAAGATCGGCCAGGGCCGCAGGGATTGACTATTCCATCTGGATCGAAGCGTTTAAGGACAACGACCGGAGCTTGGCCGAGGGCGAAAAGGTCGGGAAAATCAAAATGCTTCTGGATGAAAGAGAAAAACCCATCGGCATCCAGATTGTCGGTCCCCATGCCGGAGATTTGGTCAGTGAATGGGTGGCGATTTTAAACGGAAAAGTAAAGCTTTCCACTTTAGCGGCGGCCGTTCATCCGTATCCGACCATCGGAGAGATCAACAAGAAGGTTGCCGGAACCTATTTTACACCTAAAATTTTTTCGGACAAGATTAAAAAAGGACTTAAATTCTTTTTCAACCTCAAAGGACGTGCATGCGGTCCTGAAACATGTGAAGAATAAAAAAGAGGAACCAACAAACATGGAGACATACTACAAACCTGAAGATCTGCCGAAGTTTGAGGAAATTGGAAAGAATTCTCCGGACCTGGCAAAGAAGTTTTTCGACTACTACGGTGCTGTGTTTGCAGAAGGGGAACTCACGGAAAGGGAGAAATGCCTGATTGCCCTGGCCGTGGCCCATACCGTGCAGTGTCCTTATTGTATCGATGCATACACACAGGCATGCCTTGAAAAGGGCTCCAATCTTGAAGAAATGACCGAGGCCGTTCATGTTGCGGCGGTCATACGGGGCGGTTCATCGCTGGTGCATGGCGTTCAGATGCGAAACACTGCCGAAAAACTGTCCATGTAAACCCTCAATTTTTAATGTAAAAAATGTCGAGAGACCGGACATCAGATAAAGACTTAAATGGACACCCCAAAGAACCTGGCGGAATTGCGCCTTTTAGCGCTACCCTGTCTCGTCATGACCTGAAACTTGCTCGGAAGGCAACCCGGACACTGCAGGTTAACCTGGGATTTCTCTGCAACCAGACCTGCAGGCACTGCCATCTCAATGCAGGCCCTGATCGCAAAGAAAACATGGATTTGGGAATCATCCGGGAGGTGATATCCTATGCCCTTAGGGGCGAATTTGATATCATCGATATCACCGGTGGTGCACCTGAGCTGAATTCCCATCTCAACACACTGATTGAAGGTGTCCATCATGATATGTCCCGGATCATGCTTCGTTCGAATCTTTCGGTGTTAAACGATGGCAAAAGAGACCATCTCATGAAATATTTGAGTGAAAAACGGGTGGTCATGGTGGCCTCATTTCCTTCTTTAAATGAAGTTCAGGCGGATTCACAAAGGGGCGACGGCATATTTGAAATAAGTGTCGACGCACTGAAAAAACTGAACCGTTTGGGATACGGACACAAAGACACCGGTCTTGAGCTGAATCTGGTATGCAATCCCACCGGTGCATTTTTACCACCGGATCAGGCACAAACAGAAAAGAGATTCCGACAGGTGCTGAAAAGAAAATGGGGGATTGTGTTTAACAATCTTTATAACTTTGCCAATGTGCCTCTGGGCCGATTCCGTCAGTGGCTGGTCAGAACGGACAATCTGGATCGATATGTGAAGAAGCTTTATTCAAGCTTCAATGCCTGTGCGGTGGAGGGATTGATGTGCCGGACCCTTGTTTCAGTCTCCTGGGACGGCTATCTTTACGATTGCGACTTTAATCTTGCCCGGGGGATTTTTATGGGCGGTCGCAGAATCCATGTTTCTGAGATACCGGGACCTCCCGAACCCGGCAGTCATATTGCAACGGCCGACCACTGCTACACCTGCACCGCCGGGGCGGGATTTACGTGAGGGGGGTCTATAAGCACCTGAGGTTCAGGATAAAACGCTATTCATTTGGAAATTTGATTGCTTCAAGCATAATTAACTTTTTGTTGAAAAGGAATATCGAAGAAAATGACAGCCATGCACAAAAACGAATTTATTAAAAAAATGGACGTCAATGGGAGAGAATATCGTATCGCGGATATCACGATGCTCGAAAAAAAGGGGATTGCGGATATCAAACGGCTTCCCTTTTCCATCAGAGTGCTGGTGGAAAACTTGTTAAGGAAGTTTGACGGACGGACAGTGAAGGAAGAAGATCTTATAAATATTGCAAGGTGGAAAAAATCATATGACGAGCCCGTGGAAATACCCTTTCATCCGGCCCGTGTACTGATGCAGGACTTTACCGGGGTTCCGGCGGTGGTCGATCTGGCAGCCATGCGGGATGCAGTCAAAGAACTCGGCGGAGATCCTATGAGGATTAATCCTCTGGTTCCGGTCGATCTGATTGTCGATCACTCCGTTCAGGTGGATTATTACGGCTCAAAAGATTCTCTGGAAAAGAATGTCGCCAAAGAATACGAACGGAACGGAGAAAGATACGCCCTTTTGAAATGGGCCCAGAAGAGTTTCGATAATTTCAGGGTGGTTCCCCCTAATTCCGGAATATGCCACCAGGTGAACCTTGAGTATATCGGCCATGTGGTGATGGCCCAAAAACAAGACGACGGCTGGACGGCGTATCCCGACACTTTGGTCGGTACCGATTCACACACCACCATGATCGACGGCATCGGCGTGGTGGGATGGGGGGTTGGCGGCATCGAAGCAGAAGCCGTCATGCTGGGACAACCCTATTACATGTCGATACCCCAGGTCATAGGTGTCCGGATGGTCGGGGAACTCAAAAAAGGGATCACAGCCACAGATCTCGTACTGGTCATCACCGAACTTCTTAGAAAGCAAAACGTGGTTGAAAAGTTTGTCGAATTTTTCGGCCCCGGTATGAAGAAGCTCACCATTCCGGGCAGGGCCACCATTGCAAACATGACCCCTGAATACGGCGCCACCATGGGTTTTTTCCCGGTGGACGAGAAAACCGTGGAATATCTTAAACTCACGAATCGAGAAGATCGAGCCTTTCTAACGAACATGTACACCCGTGCCCAGGATCTTTTTTACACCGGTGACGAAACGCCGGAATACTCTGAAGTGATCGAGCTGGATCTTTCTTCGGTAAAGGCTTCGTTGGCCGGACCGGCCAGACCCCAGGATCGAATCGAGTTGCAGGATTTAAAAGGCAAATTTGCCGAGGTTATGGGATGCGAATATGACCGAAATACGGAAATTAGGGCCATGTCCACATTTCACGATGAGTCTGGCTGTCAGACCGACAGATCGTCGTCCTGCACACCCATTGATGCCAAAAAGTGTGTGGTGACGATTAACGGAAAAGAGGCAACCATCGGCAACGGGAGCATTGTTATCGCCGCCATTACATCTTGCACGAACACCTCGAACCCTTCTGTCCTGCTTGGTGCAGGGCTTCTGGCCCAAAATGCCGTAACCAAGGGATTGAAGGTTCCGGATTATGTAAAGACGTCCCTGGCACCGGGATCGAAAGTGGTGGTCCAATATCTGGAAGCCGCCGGCCTGATCCCTTACCTGGAGACCCTGGGCTTTCATCTGGCCGCCTTTGGATGTACCACCTGTATCGGAAACAGCGGTCCTTTGCATCCTGAAATTGAAAGTGCCATCGCCGAAAACGAACTGACCGTGGCTTCGGTTTTGTCGGGAAACCGGAATTTCGAGGCCAGAATCCACCAGAGTATCAAAGCCAATTTTTTGGCATCCCCCTTGCTGGTGGTAGCATTTGCCATTGCCGGAAGGATCGATATCGATTTGACCATGGAACCCCTGGGTTTCGATAAAGGCGGAGAACCGGTCTATCTTAAAGATATCTGGCCGACTGATGATGATATCGATCGCTTGGTCAAAAAGCACATTAAAAAGGAGTTTTTCAAACAGGAATACGACAAAATTTTCGACGGAGATCGATTCTGGCATTCTTTGAATGTTGCGGAGAGTACGACGTTCGATTGGGATCCCAAATCCACTTACATTAAAAAACCGCCTTTTTTTGAAAATTTTAGTCTGGATCAGCTCAAAACTTCGGACGTGACGGATGCCGGCGTGCTGTTACTTTTAGGCGATTCGGTGACCACCGATCATATTTCTCCCGCAGGTGCCATACCGGCCGAGTATCCTGCCGGAAAATATCTTATCGGTGAAGGTGTCGTTCCGGAAGCATTCAACTCCTATGGTTCGAGAAGAGGAAATCACGAGGTTATGATGCGGGGAACGTTTGGTAATATCCGTATTAAAAACAGACTGGTATCTCCCAAAGAGGGAAGTTTTACACTCAGGTTTCCGGACAAAGAAGAAATGTTTATCTACGATGCGGCCATGAGATATATTCAGGAATCGAAACCACTGGTGGTTTTGGGCGGCAAAGAATACGGCACAGGCTCTTCCAGGGACTGGGCCGCCAAAGGTACGGCCCTTCTGGGGGTCAAAGCGGTGATTGCAACGTCATTTGAGCGGATACACCGTAGTAATCTGGTTGGAATGGGGGTGCTGCCGTTGGTGTTTAAAGGAAATGAAAATCTGGAAACCCTGAGCCTGACAGGCTCGGAAACCTTTTACATCAAAGGCATCGCGGATATCCATCCGAGAAAAGAACTGTCCGTAAGGGCGATTCAAGCCGACGGCAAAGAAGTTTCTTTTGAAGTTATCGCCCGACTCGATACGGAAGTAGACGTCGATTACTTTGTCAATGGGGGCATTCTTCAGTCTGTACTAAGAAAAATACTTTCGGGGAAATAATCATAACTAAAATTCCACATCCCGATTCTTTCAAATTGGAATAGTTGATAGTTAAACGAAAAAAAACATAATAAAAGGAGATCGTCATGATAGAATACTCCACGCTGGATATATTGAAGCAGGCAATTTTGCTGGAACGAAGGGGTCGGGCGTTTTATGAAAATATTGCCGAAAAAACCGAAAACAAAGCGGTACAGAACATTTTTGAAATGTTGGCAGACGAAGAACAGAAACATATCCATGCCCTGTCCGAGCAATTCAAAGCATATCTCAATAAAAAAAAATTCATCCCCGTCGGTCTTCATGAACCAAACAGCGACAACGTGGCATCCAAGGTCTTGATACTTGAAATCAAAGAGAAAATTTCAGCTGCCGGGTTTGAGGCTGCTGCGATCTCCGCAGGCATCGCCATGGAAGAGCGCGCGGTAAAACTCTATTCCGAGAGCGCCCGAAATGCTTCCGATCCAGAAGCCAAAGCTTTGTATGAATGGCTTGCTGGCTGGGAACGGGAACATTTAAACCTGCTGATGGACATTGACAAATCCTTATTGGAAAAAGTATGGTTTGATAATAAATTCTGGCCCTTTTAATTGAATGTCGGGTCGTTGCTTGACAATGTGTTTTTCGTCATTACACATAAAATATAGCAGTTAAGGAAACAAGTTCATATAAAAAACCATATTTCAAAAAGGGAGGAATTATTATGACATATACCTGTAAAAATTGTGGTGCGGTGGCGGATGCGCCCGGACATCTTTGTAATCCTTGTGGCAAGGCGGAAAATTGTAGTTTTTGCGGATCTCACAAGGTCGAACACGCGCATATGTGCAAGGATAAACTGGCCGCCATGAAATATGTATGTGGTGGGTGTGGCCGTGTGGCCATGGAGGACAAACATCTTTGCAAGCCTTCGCCCATCGGTTAGCCGATCAATAGAATCTGAAAAACGGCCGAAGATTTTGGAGTGTTATTTACTGCCGCCGGTTAATCAAACGATAATGTGGGCCCCTGTTTTGCACAATTTTCTGTGCATCAATGCACAGAAAATTGTGCACTCCCAAACACCCTATAAAATAAATTCAAGTAATATCAATGGGATATTTTTTGGTACGCCTATTGCATATTAGATGAATGTCTCATTTGTCTTCTATTCCGAGTATTTCATAAACGACAATGAAATGACCTGTGATGAATGTGGATTTTGAATAAAATTACCAGCGGGTTTGGGCGACACTTCATAACACCGGTATACACCGGCATATCGATCTTCTCATATAGACATGCAAAGCAAGCAGATATTTCATTTGTTAACTGTTTAAGACGGTTTGCAACCAAAGGGGATAGAGTATGCCGATAAAAACAGTGCTTGATACGGATAAAGACGTTACGATACACATTGCTTCCGGTGATCTGACATTTGATGAGATTGCGAGAGCCATCACATTATTTTATGAAAATCCGAAAATGCCGGAAAAGGTGATATGGGATGGTCGTCACGCATCTCTCAAAAACTTTACATCCTCAGAATTAGAAAAAATCGCAACATATCCGCTACGGTTTAATACCGAAAAAACAAAAATAAAAGGCGGCATGCGGGCAATTGTTGCGCCAAGAGATTTGGATTATGGTTTGTCACGGGTTATTCAAATGTTTACCGGGATTGCGGGCGAGGAGCTTCCTTACGAAATTAAGGTATTTCGGTCCATGGAGGAAGCCGCTAAATGGATTGATGAATAGACAGTTGGTTTAGAATAATTTTCCGCTCATTCTTTTCAATTGGATCAATGCTTCCAGGTTTTGATCATCAATACATATCCTCATCCATGGAGGACGTTGCCGGGGTTTTTTTCTTCTTGGGTTTTTCGGCAATTAAAGCCTCGGTGGTCAGCATCAGCCCGGCTATTGAAGCTGCATTCTGTAAAGCCAAGCGAACAACTTTGGTGGGATCGATAACGCCGGACTGTATAAGGTTCTCGTACTCGAAAGTTTCAGCATTAAAGCCATAGTCGTCTTTTCTTCCCAGGACTTTATTTAAAACCACCGAACCTTCACACCCGGCATTGACGACGAGCTGGCGAAGCGGCCCACTAAGCGCCCGTCTTAAGATATTAAGGCCTTCTTTTTGATCCCCCGAGACCTTAACCTTGTCTAAAACATCTATACACCTTACCAGAGCGACGCCACCGCCCGGAACAATTCCTTCTTCAACGGCAGCACGGGTGGCATTTACCGCGTTTTCAACCCGGAATTTTTTTTCTTTCATCTCTGTCTCGGTAGCGGCACCTATTTTGATGACCGCCACGCCGCCGATCATCTTTGCCAGACGCTCCTGAAGATTTCCCCTGTCGTATTCCGAAGTGGTCTCTTCGATCTGAGTGCGGATTTGGCGTACCCGGCTTTCTATATGAACTTTTTCCCCGGCTCCTTCAACAATGGTTGTGAAATCCTTGTCGATTTGGACCCTTCGGCATTTCCCTAAATCAGCCGGATTAATATTTTCAAGCTTGGTCCCCAGTTCTTCCGAAACGACATGGCTGCCGGTCAGGATGGCAATATCCTGCAGCATCTCTTTTCGACGGTCTCCAAAACCGGGTGCCTTGACGGCAGCGACTTTAAGGGTTCCTCTTAATTTGTTGACCACCAGTGTTGCGAGGGCTTCGCCTTCCACATCCTCGGCAATAATTAACAGTGATTTTCCACTTTTGGCAATCCCTTCTAAAAGAGAGAGCAGATTTTTGATGCTACTGATCTTCTTTTCGTGCAGCAAGATATAAGGGTCCTCCAGCAAAACCTCCATTTTTTCCGCATTCGTTACAAAATAAGGCGAAAGGTAACCCCGGTCGAACTGCATCCCTTCCACCAGATCCAGAGACGTTTCCATCCCCTTGGCTTCTTCCACGGTGATCACACCTTCCTTGCCGACCTTATCCATGGCGTCGGAAATGAGTTTGCCGACCATTTCGTCGTTATTGGCGGCAATGGTGCCAATATGGGTAATTTCAATTTTGTCCTTTGTCGGTTTTGAAATTCGCTTTAGCTCTTCAACGACGGAGATGACGCCAAGGTCAATTCCACGCTTTAACGCCATGGGATTCAAACCGGCGGACACAAGTTTTTGACCTTCGTTAAAAATGTGTCGAGCCAGCACCGTGGCAGTGGTGGTTCCATCACCGGCCATTTCGCTGGTTTTTTTGGCAACGTCACTGACCATTTTGGCGCCGATGTTTTCAAATTTATCCTCGAGTTCAATCTCTTTGGCAACGGTGACACCGTCTTTTGTAACCTTGGGTGATCCCCAGGACTTTTCCAGCAGAACGTTCTTGCCCCTGGGGCCCAGCGTGACCTCCACCGCATCCGCCAGAGTGTTTACACCTTTTCTCAAGTGCTCTCTGGCCTTTATACTGTAACATATTATTTTAGCAGCCATGTTTAATCGCCTCTTTAAAATTTTTCCGGCACAACCAAAATGCCATTAACCGTTAGCCCCCATTTTTCCAGGTCAAACCATAACTCTTTTGTTTTCCTGTGGCTTTATTAGTTAACTTAAGCGAGCAATTTCATTGTTTCGCTAAAGATGATTAGCAATTAAAATGCCAATTTGATAACCTATTGAATTATTATGCTTTTAGTTTAATCTGAAGAATCAGAAAATGTTGTTTCACTTTCATCGAATTTATGCACCAGTAAAATTCTCGTCTCTTAATTTTTTATATCATTTAAATATTAGAGCAATATCTATAGGTTGGAATATGTTTTGGAAGGGTTCAAAGCGATCCGTACAATCTCCTTGAACCTTGACGTTTGGGACATCTGATGTCCGATTGATAAATCGGTCGAAACCGGAGTTGAAAAGCTATAATATTGTTTTAATGCATATTGTTAATTAAAGATAAAGGCACTGCCAAAACGATTGAATATTGAACGGTCTTCAATTTGGCAAACATCGGACTGAACACAAGTTTGAAAATAATATCTTATATATACACTTATGAGTTTAAGATTGGCATATAAATTGCTCTTATTTTTTACATGGAAAAGACGGAAACGACAACAATTCGGGGAATACTGATCCCAAGTGCATGGAATGAAAAGGGCGATGTCATTGCCCTGGCCGTCGCCACTTACAATGAAGAAAAATATTTGGTTTCAGACAACGCAATGGTTCCGAGGCTATTGTCTCTTATAAGAAAAAGAGTGATCGTCAATGGAATCGTCAATCGGCAAGACACAGACCGAAACATCGACATCAAGGATATTAGAATCGACACGTTTAAGCCCAAAAGAGAAAAGATCATGGAGTAAAATCAGTGAAGCTTCTCCGCCCTAAAGGACGGGGTATAGGGGAGCATTCCGGTCAAAAACCATAAATGGATTTAATTGAAACGGAACATAGCGGTGTTGTGGGCGCCTATTTTGCAAACAAGAACAGTTTCAGCAGAACCAACAAGGTAAATAAGAATACACCATGAGAAAATATGCAGGAATATGGGTAGATCAAAAAAAAGCCGTCGTTGTTATTAAAATGCTGCCTGAACAATCATACGAAGAAGATGCAGAAGTAATGGTAACTGAAATGGTCTCTGGGGTCGAACGAAAGGTGCGCCTTGCCGGTGGGGCACGGACACGTAATGTCCCATGGGGGCCTCAAGAGGTTGCCGTGGACAGTAAGATCGAATCCCGGCAAAAACAGCAACTGAGAAAATTTTATCAGAAAATTATTGAGTTTTTACAAAATGCGGACAGGATTTTAATCATGGGTCCAGGAGAAGCAAAATTAGAACTGAAAAAGGAAATTTCAAAGTCAAAAGTATTAGCCCCGAAAATCGTCGACGTTCAAACCTGCGATAAAATGACCAACAATCAAATCGTTGCCAAGGTTCGATCTTATTTCGACAATAAATAATCAATGTCCGAAGTTTGGGCATTCAATCGGCTGAATCGACGCCTGCTTTCACTAAAAGCGGGCGTTTTTTCTTGACCCGAACATTTATGTGTGCGAACTCATAAAATTAATTAAAGATCCTCACGAAATCGAGCAGAACATCCAACAGACTTATTTGGTCATCGGAATTTAACATGAAGGACGTACTGATAATATCGACCCGTTCCAAAGTGATACGGCTTTTATCAGAAACCCTTTCCCGTGAAGCCTTGATAGAGGTTGCCGATTCGATCAAGAGTGCCCTCCAAATCCACAATCAACATCCTTACGATCTCATAGTCATAGATTTCGATCATCTCCAACCCACGGCTTCGACTTTAAATTTGAGTGAAATATCGTTGCCCTTTAAAGCGTCAAATCCTTTGGTACATTTTATTGTGATCACATCCAAATCCGCGATCCGGGAAGCTGTCAAAGCCATTAATGACAGTGCCTGGGACCATCTGACGCACCCCATTGAAGTGGAAGCGTTGGGGAAGGTATTCGATCTGTTCAATGATAGGACGGAGAAGACTCTGGAACTGGACTATTTACGCGATCGATTCTGGAGAGCCGAGTGGATGGAAATCATCCGTACACACAATCCTATGATGCGTAAGGTGTTTGAAAGTCTTCGATCTGTGGCACCGACCATCGCCACGGTGTTATTGCTGGGCGAAACAGGAACGGGAAAAGGACTGCTGGCAAAACTCGTTCACTGGCACAGCCACCGAAGTGAAGCGCCTTTTATTTCGGTTCATTGTGGTGCGATTCCAGATACTCTGTTAGAGAGCGAACTCTTCGGACATGAGAAAGGCGCGTTTACCGGAGCGGAGCGCAGGAAAATTGGAAAGTTCGAGATGGCGTGCAGCGGTACGATCTTTCTGGATGAAATTGGTACGATTACCGGGCAGGCACAGATCAAATTGTTACAAGTATTACAGGACGGAACGTTCAGCCGAGTGGGTGGTGAAGAACTACTGAAAACAGATGCCCGCATTATTGCGGCAACCAATGCCGAACTAAAGCAACTTACCGAAAAAGGCTTGTTTAGAAGAGACTTGTTTTACCGACTAAATACGTTTCCCGTTGAGATCCCGCCGTTAAGGGATCGCTTGGAGGATCTTCCCCATCTCATTGATATGTTTTTAAAGAATTTGAATGCCAAATACGGCAAAGGGATAAAAAAGCTTCATCCAGCGATCCACGAGGGGTTTAAAATCTATGATTGGCCAGGTAATATAAGAGAACTGGAAAATATCTTGGAAAGGGCATACATTTTAGAAAATACGAGAACGCTTAATCCTCAAAATTTTCCGACCGATTTGGTAATAGCCAGCGAAGTTCTGAGTAACCCACCGAATAAAGAAGACCTGTCCCTTTCTGAAGCCAGGAAAATTGCGATGTTGGAATTTGAGAAATCGTATCTAAAAGATCTGCTGAAAGGATGCAAAGGAAAAATCAATTTGTCCGCTAAAAAGGCTGGAATCACCACTCGACAACTCCACAGGCTCATGGCTCGACATGGTTTTAAAAAGAACAATTTCAAGGGTTGACAGACAGCTTAATCATCCTTCACTTTTATTTCATCATAACCTTTATGAACGGCAATCCTGACTCGAGAGGAATCGAGACGTCCGATAACCATTCGGAACTTTTAAAATCGGACGATATATTTCCGAAATTTAATAACAAAGACTGTTTGGTTTCTTAAAAAAGATGAACTTCTTGGCGCATTTGGTACTTTCCCCAAAGGAGACGGATTTTATATCCGGAAATATTGCTGCGGATTTTCTTAGGGGCTCTGATAGAAAATTTGTTTCCAAAGGCGTTCAGAGCGGGATTTTGATGCATCAGTTTGTGGATCAATTTACCGATACCCATGCGTTGGTGAAAACGAGCAAGGACAGAGTAAAGAAACATTTCCGCCTGCTTTCAGGCGTATTGGTGGACGTATTTTATGATCATTTCCTTGCCAAAGATTTCGAGCATATTGCGAATGTTTCTCTTGAAGAATTTTGTGAATTTATTTACGAAACTTTGGGAAAAAACATATCCGAATTGCCGCCAAGGCTACAACGGTTTGTTCCGGTAATGATTCGTGAAAATATTTTGTATTCTTACCGAAAGTTATCGGGAGTTCAAACAGCGTTAAGCAGAATAAATCTAAGAATGACGAAGAAATTCTCTGTATACTTGGCAATGGCGATCTTAAACGACCGGTATGAATTTTTTGAAAACGACTTTAGACAATATTTTCCTTGCTTAATCGACGTTACAGAAAGCTTTAGAAAAGATTACGGAACATTTTTATTGCCTTCTCTTATCCAATGACAGATGTGATACCAAGCCGGGCTTCATTTTATTATAGCTGTTGTCAGAATAACATTCCGTTTCATCCGCCGGATAATTTCGTTGAGATCTGCAAGAACT
>Ga0209536_100004844_pt1 | contig 21165 bp, 18 predicted proteins | sample DeeMarSeWOR28_12_FD_187461 | JGI IMG/M metagenome (GOLD analysis project Ga0209536, IMG submission 187461) | Marine sediment microbial communities from White Oak River estuary, North Carolina - WOR-2-8_12 (SPAdes) (version 2) | ecosystem: Environmental > Aquatic > Marine > Intertidal zone >... | reverse complement strand
GTTCCTGTTCGAGCTTGCCGCGGATAACCATGCAATTTTCCCTGCCCGCCAGGTCTTTTGCATCCGGCATCGTTTCGTCATCATCGGGATTATTGAACAAAACCAGCATGGGCTTGGCCGACAAAAGGCCAAAACCGCGCAGTAAAGCTGCCGATGGCAGGTCCTCAAATCTTCTCAAGGGCACCTCATTTTCAAGATTTTTTTGACATTCAGTCAAAAGCGAGTGCTCTTCCGGATTCATCTTTTTACCGCGTTTGTGATCGCTCTCGATGCGATCGAGGCGTTTTTCCACCACGACAAGATCATGTAACATAAGCTCCTGATCTATTTTAATAAAATCATCATAGGGGGTCTGTCCTTCAAATCCAAATCCAGCATGGTTCCTGACAATGTGGATCAGGGCGTCACAATCCCTTACCGCTGCTAAAAGGCCTTGATCCGCGCTGCCGATATTTTTAGCCCCCGGCAAGAAATATTCGACCTGGGCGTATATGGTCTTGGGCAGATTGTAGATGCGATTCAGCTTGCCGATACGCTTATCCGGGACCTTGATGGTGGCGATGCGATCCTCATTTTTGGCTGTGATCCCATCCCTGCTCTTTGTCAAAGCTTCAAATATGGTCGCTTTGCCTGATCGCGGCAGGCCGATCATTCCAAGTTTCATATCTCATTCTGTTCTCTGAATTCCGTTCTCTTTAATCCCCCCAGACAATCTTTCTGTAACGCTCCGGATCCGTGTCCCCCTCTGTGGAAAACAGCAAAACACAGGAGGCCGGACTGATGTTCAGCGCTTCTTTTAAAGGCGCGTATCGCGGCGCTGTCAACAAATAAAACAGCAGGCCCAGTGTTACAGCCCCGGATTCGCCCGATACGACCCGATCATCGCCATGGAAGGGATTGCCCAGGATGCGCATGCCCTTCTCGGTGACAAAATCCGGACAGGCCACAAACATGTCGGCATAATCACGCAATATTTCCCAGGCCAGACGGCTTGGTTCTCCACAGGACAATCCAGCCATGATTGTATTCAATTCGCCGCCGATTTTATGCGGGTTGCCATCGCCGACCCTGATCGATTTTAGAAAACAGGCTGCATCAGCGGCTTCCACCACGACCATGACCGGTCTTTTGTCACCAAATTTTTGTAACAAATAGGCCTGCAGAGAGCTGGCCAAAGAACCGACGCCGCACTGGACAAACACATGGGTGGGTGTGACCCCGGCCAACTGATCAAAAGCCTCCGCAAACATCGTCAGATATCCCTGCATTGCCCGGGTGGGAATTTCTTCATAACCCGGCCAGGAGGTATCCTGAATGAGCAACCATTGTCTGCAGGCAGCATGCCGGGCAGCCAGCCTAACGGCATCATCGTAATTGCCGTCGATAATGCTGGCCTCGGCCCCCAGGTTTTGAACATTTTTCAGGCGTGCCGGAGTCGTTCCCTTGGGCATATATACGACAGCCCGGCATCCAAGCTGCCGGGCGGCCCAAGCCACAGCCCGTCCATGGTTCCCGTCTGTGGCGCTGATGCAGGTCAACGCCTGCAACCTTATCTGGTTTTCCGGCAGTTGAAACTGAGAAAAGTCCAGATTGTCGCCTGCAAAACCTGTTTTTTTTGCCAACTCCCAGGACAGGGCGTAAGATGCCCCCAGAACTTTAAAGGCATTGAGACCGCAGCGATGTGATTCATCTTTGATGCGAATATCGGTAATCTTCAGATGGCGGGCCAGCGTTGACAACTGGATCAGCGGGGTCGGCTTGAATTGCGGTAAGCTTTGGTGAAAATGCCGAACTTTTTTTATATGCTCTCCTGAAAATTGCAGTGTTGCAGCATTATTCGTTTTTTTGACGCGGGCCCGGGGATTGGGAAACCAGGAAATTTTTTCACCGGAGTCAGACATCACTTTTTTTCCACGATATCCTTGAAGGAAAAAATGCCTTCGGATTCAAAGGGCAGATGGGTTGAAAACGCATTTTTCCCCAACCGCAGCTTGCCTTTGAGGCGATATTGCAACTGTTCATTTTTTTGCAGGCCATGAAAGCTCTTTGCCATGGCTATAACCGAAGAATAGACGCGTATCGGCAAAAGAGCGGTGTCATATGAAGGGATCTTTATTTCGGCTTTGGACACACCCATGGCAAACGGCTCGCCGTTGAGTTCGATATCGCACTCAAACCCCTTGATCTCCAGTGCCGTGTCGTTGGTATTGAAGACGCGCAGTTGAACTTCAAAGGCGGTCTCGAGCATCCTGACTTCCCTGACCTGTATGTTCGCCAATTTTACCCGAGGCGGATCCAGCTGTTTGCCCAGTCCGGCGCAGCCCGCCACCATTATCAAGACGATGCTCAACAGGGGAAACAGGCTGCCGGCTGGCCTTGGTTGCGCCGCTTTCATTCAGTTGCCCAGTACGCCCTTCAGCAGGTCCTTGGTTTCTTTTTTTTCAATGATTTTTTTAACTTCCTCTTTTTCCATGACCTTTTGGGCCTCCTTGGATTCCAGGACCTTCTGCTTGATTTCCTGCTTGGTAGCAGCACTGATATCCGGTCGAAACTTGGGGGCTGAGAAGGTTCCGGATACAACCACCGGCACCATTATCCCGGAGCGTTGCGTTTCATCCCCCTGGCCCTTGATGGTTGCGACGGCCTTGGGTTCCACACGGAAATCAATCGTTTCATTTACAAGATGTGCGTCTCCGATCGCGATGATGCGCAGCAGAGGTGACCTCAAACTGGTGTTTGGGGTATTCACCAAACCATTCTTGATGGTAAAGGGGGCATTGAGTTCCGTAAAGTCGGTTCGCGGCCTCTCTTTAGGTTTTTCTCCGAGCCCGAAAGCCGACTGCACATTGCGGACCATATTCGCAAGGTCGATGCCGACGATGGCCCCGTCCCGGAACATTACCACACCTTCGCCGTTTAACGTTTTCTTGATTAAGGCCGGCTCGTCACCTTCCATGGCCAGAGCCACATCCGCCTCTGCGGCACCTTCCAAGACATCCACCTCGAGAACATCCTTGAGCAGGGGGCCCACCTTAACCTTGTCGACAAGGAGGTTCACGCTGCTTTTGGGGACATCTTTTGTAACGTCGAGGCTGGCTTTGCCGGCCACCTTTCCCTGGTACAGATTCATTTTTAGAGGGTCTAGGTTGATTATCCCGTCTTTTGCGGTGACCCTCATCAGCAGATCCTGAATTTTGGCCTTGCTGGCGATCAGCTGGCCAATTTTCAGCTGGCCATCCAGAATCAGGCGACGCAGCGGGGCATAGTCCGTCTTTTTAGGGGTTCCCGGCGCCGCTTCTTCGCTTTTTGGCGCGGTTTCTGATTTCGGCGGCAGATAACGATCCACATTAATCTGATCGAGGTTCAAATCAAATTTCACGGCAGGACGTGAGAATTGTGAAGCCTGCATCGAAAAATTCAATTTAGACTCGTCTATATCCATTTTGCCGTTTGTGACCGCAGCCTGTTTCGCGTTGGCCATTACATGGGCCTTGAGGGCCACGCGATCCAGGGCCTTGGGATCGGATGTCGCCAGTGGAAACGATTGACCCAAAGCGGCCACCAGTTTCCGCGGTGAAAATTCATCGATTTCCAGGTCCAGATCGACCCCGGGTTCGGCAACCAGATTTTCGAGATTTCCTTTCAGGTTGATGGTCAGCTCTTTTATGGCCGCCAGCTTCAAATCCAAAGGAATTTTCCCCCCTTCAAATCCCTGGCCCACCGGGCCAACGGTTCCCTGCACAGACAGGGGATATTTGTCTAGGATAGCGGAAAGCTCAAGATTCATGGGGCTGTCCAGGGATACGTCTTTGAGATTCAGATTAAACTCCCTTACCTCCTTGCTGGTTTCGGTGGAGTGGTCAACCCAGACGACGGTTCCATTTTTAATTGAGAAGGTCCCAACTGACAGAGCGCCTATCGGGAGGCCGGACTTTGAGGCCTTATCTGCCGGTGCTTGTGTTTGTTTTTTATCTTCGGATTTTTTCGGCATGGCCCAGTTGGTATTGCCGTCTTTATTGGTAATCAGAACGATGCGGGGCTCGTTCAAAATGAAACGGTTAAGCTCGATTGTCTTGAACAGAGACAGCAAAAGCGGCATTATTTTTACCTGAGCTTCGAAGGACTTGACGGTTACGAATTCTTTTTCCTTGAATCCGGGAGGATTTCCCATTGAAAGATCTGAAAATGAAAGCCCGGCCCATGGGAACAGGGTCAATTTGATATCATCACCCACAGAAAATGGACGACTGGTTGTTTTGGAGACATATTGTTCCAATTCGGGCTTGTATTTCTTGACGTCCACAAACATCGGGATGATCAGCAGAGCAGCGATAATGATCACCACCACACCTGCACCGACAATAAATCCCCATTTTAAAACGCTTTTCATGATGTGCCTCCCTTTCGAGACCAAAGTCTTTATAGCTTTTGTGGCCTTGCGGTCGATAATTTTCCTTTAACGTAGCTACATTCATTGGGCGTGTCAAGCCAGCCCACCGCCCGCAGCCCTACGATCTGGTGCGATGAATCTCGATGGCCTCCAGTACATAGGGGTATATGTTGTTGACGATAATCTGGTATCCCTCCGCTGTGGGATGAATACCGTCGGCCTGGTTCAGTTCGGGTGCTCCGGCCGTCCCGGCCAGAAAGAATGGAATATAAATGATTTCCTGTTCCCTTGCGATTTGCGGATAAATTTCGGAAAAAGCATCTGTATAATTCTGACCCAAATTCTGAACCATCTGCATGCCGCCGAGCACAACAATAACATCCCGGTCCTTGAGCATTTGTATCATTTGCGTGATATTGGACTTAACCAGGCCCGGGTCGATGCCCCGCAAACCGTCATTGGCACCGGTCACCAGGATAACAATATCCGGTTTTGTCGTCAGCGCCCATTTGATCCGCGAAAGTGCACCGCTGCTGGTTTCCCCGCTGATGCCCGCATTGATCACCTGGTAGCGAAAACCCTCGGCGAACAGTTTGCGTTCAAGCAAGGCAGGATAGCTCAACGATTCGTCGATGCCGAATCCCTCGGTTAAACTATCCCCAATGGCCATGATGATTCCCTCATATTCAGGTTTTTTTTCTTCCGTCGTCGGTGCGGATTCTTGGCTGCATGCTGTCAAGCCAACGATTAGATAAAGGATAGCAGCCTTTAATATTTTGTTTTTGAACATCGTATCATACCCGGCTGGCATTCTCTGTTTCAGGTTTCAGCTCACGGTGATCAGCACGCCCTTTGCTCAATCCCGAAACCTGACACCTGAACACTGAGGCCGAAATCTGATATCCCAAATCCCTCATTGAATATTACTCCTGGGTCTGCTCTCGCAAAAAGACCACCGGTTTGTGCCGTAATATAGAGGAAGACGGCAACAGCCCGATCATAACGATCAGCACCACACTGGCTATTATCAATGAAAGGCTTCTGGTCAGAAACGGTGAATAGGATATGTCAAGCAGGAATTCGCAAATAGCCCAACTGCCTATCTGGGCGAATATGAGCGCCAGCCCGGCGCTCACAAATCCCAGGAAAAGATTTTCCAGAGCAAAAACTTTAAGTACAAATACGCTCCTGGCCCCCAGAATTTTATAATAGACCGCCTCCTGGATTCTGGCAATGCGAGTTGCCAGAATAGAGCTCAGGATAATGAGTATCCCGGCAATGATACTGAAGAGGGTAAAGAAGCGTATGACCGAAGAAAGCCGCCTGAGCACCTGGGCAAAGCGAGACAGGGTTTCGGTTACGTCAATAGCGCTGACATTGGGAAATTTTTGCACCATCCTGGTTTGTAATTCCGAAATGTCGCTGGTGCTAACGGTCAGTGCCGTGAAGATGGTTTGAGGTGCATCCTTGAGTGTCTTTTCGGGAAATACGAAATAAAAAAATGGCCGAATGGATTCACGTTTCCTGCTTCTGATGCTCGATATTCTGGCGGTAATCGGAATCCCCTGAATTTTAAAAGTAATGTGATCACCGATTTTCATATTCCGAATTTCGGTAACCGTATCCAGGACTGAGACTTGAAGGTCGCCCCAGTCTTTACGAAATAGCGCCCCGCCTTCGGTGATGATCTCATCGGTTAACAGATGGTTCCGATAGGTCAGGTTAAATGTCCTGGCCAGATTGTCACCGCGTTTTTGGCGCTCTTTTTTGCGAATGATTTTTTCCCCGTTAACTGCAGTTATTTTAGCCCTTATAATGGGGTAATATTCTGTCCGGCGGCCGAGGGCTTCGGAAAATTCGATCAGCTGAGAGGGCTGGATGTCTAAAAAAAATAGATTCGGCGCATCCGGCGGGTATGACTCAATATAGGTTGCATCCAGGTTTTTCTCAAGCAGATAGATCGAAAATATGACCGATAATGAGGCCGTTAGGGTGATGATAATCGGCCTGGTTGCATTTCTGGGCCGAAACAGCCCCTTTAATGCCTGCCGGATTACCAGTGGTTTTACGTTGAGCCGGCGGACCACAAATAGAATCGCCTGTGCTCCTGCAGCCGAGATCAAAATGAGCAGGGCAATCCCCATGATGAAATAAAACCCGGTTTGCGCATCACTTATCTGCCACATTACCATGCCGATGAAAAAAACGAATATGATAAATACCGAAACAAAATAGGGAGCGGTTTTCGCAGATCGGAATGATTCTTTTCTTAATATGGATACCGGCCGGATATCCCTCAATCGATGAAGCGGTAAAAATGAAAATAATCCCACGACCAGAACACCGAGACAAATCCCCTCCAGCATGGCTCCGGCAGAGATGATGAGCTTTACGTTCGGAGGCAAAAGCCCTGCAAATAGTACGTGCACAAAATACTGCAAAATGAATCCCGATAAGAGGCCAAGGACCGTTCCGACAAGCCCCATCAATGAGAGTATGATGATAAAGTGACGGGAAAAAAATTGGCTCGTGGCGCCGATGGTTTTAAGAATCGCAATGGTTTGCTCTTTTTCCTTCAAAAACGCCGACAAGGTGCTTTGGATACCGATGCCCGCCAGCAAAAGGGTAAAGATGCCGATTAAATTGAGAAAGAAAAGAAAATTATCAAAAAACCGCTTTACTCCGGACTCCGCAGTCCTGAATGTGTCGACCTGGACAAAGTCCGCGTCGGCCAGGGCCTTTAATTGTTCGGCAATTCGATTTATTTGCCTTGGGTCGGCAACTTTTAACAGGCAATAATAGCGCACCCGGCTGCCCTTTTTTACGAGGTCCAGTCGTTCAAGATCATTTGCAGAAACAAAGACCCGCGGTCCCAGAGAAAAAAAGTTAACCGGCTGAGCCGGTTCCTGGAGCAAAACATCCGCAATTGTCAGCTGCGCCCGGCCGACGTTTAAACGATCGCCGACGCTCAGTCCGAGCCGATCCAGCAGGGCTTGGGATACGATGATGCGACCCTGGCGCAGACGCTCTTTAAACGCTTCTCCGGAAGCAAGCACCATCCGCCCGTAAAATGGGTACCCATGCTCGACAACCTTAAGGTTTGCCAATAAAGACCCCTGATTTTCCGCGGTGCGCACGACAGAATAAAACTCATAAACGCGCACACTGTTTGCGAGACCTTGTTTTTCGAGATGCCGAACATGACCGGTGACAGCTGCTGAAAGGTCATAATTTGAGCGGATGATGACATCGGCGGCATGAAGCGCCCGCGCATCTTTGAGCAAAGAACTATGGACACTATCTGAAAAACCGTTTAAGGCGATGAGCGTTACAATCGACAAGGCCACACAGACGATAAAAACAGCGGCCTGCTTTTTGGACCTTGCGATCTGGCGGATGACAAAATGCCGGTGCAACGTACTAATTTTCATGGCGGCTCTCAGGGCGAATGCGACCATCGGCCAGGACGATCATGCGATCTGCCCTGGCGGCAATATCGGTATTGTGGGTGACCAGAACCAGCGTAGATTGGCGTTCCCTGTGGAATTCCAAGAGCAATTCGATAATGGCGCGACCGTTTTCGGAGTCCAAATTGCCGGTGGGCTCATCTGCGAAAATAATTTTTGGGTTGTTGACCAGAGCGCGGCACATGGCTACCCGTTGCATCTCTCCGCCTGAAAGCTGACTCGGCAGGTTGTCGCTTCGTTTTTCCAGCCCCACGCGGACCAAAAGGGCATAAGCCTTGTCGTATGCCTCGGGGTCATGCTTTAACTCGGCTGGGAACATAACGTTCTCTATGGCGGTCAAAGAGGGAATCAGATGAAACGACTGGAATACAAAGCCGATGATTTCGTTTCTCATTGGAGCAAGCGCATCCTCGGTAGTTTCAGTGATATCTTTTCCTTCGAGAAAGATGCGGCCGGCTGTGGGTTTATCCAATCCTGAAAGCAAGCTGATCAAAGTTGTTTTGCCGCTGCCACTGCTGCCTTCCACGACGAGAAATTCACTTTTCGATACGGCCAACGACACATTGTCCAGCACGCGAATCTGCCGTTCGCCGATCACATAGGTTTTTGTTAAATTCCTGGCTTCAATGATATTCATGTTTTACGGTCTTTTTTCGATGCCATCGCCTGCTGCAGTTTTTCTCCCAGAGCACCAAGAGCAGCTTGATGATTATCTGCGTATTTATGCCAGTCCTGTTCCGTTGCCGCATCTGCGGGGGCAAGGGTAATTTTTCGTTCCGCCACATCGATTTTAGCGATCACGACCGATAGAGTGTCTCCCTGGCCAAGATTTTCGATTAAGGCCGGTTTTGACGAAAGCCTGAAATTTGATTTGGGCAACAGACCCGTAATTCCCGGAGCCAGGTTAATGAAGTAGCCGAATTTTTCCTTTTTTTCGATGAGGCCATCGGTGCTTTGACCCACTGAGAATTTTTCCGGCACCTCGAGCCAGGGATCGCCTTCGGCATCTCTTATACTCAAAGAAAGACGTCTGTTTACCGGATCGACTTCCTTAACAAGCACGTCCACCGTATCGCCCTCGCGGACAATATCCTGGGGATTGACAACTCTTTTCTTGTAACTCATCTCGCTGATGTGGACAAGCCCCTCGATGCCGGGGGCAACCTCCACGAATGCCCCGAAATTGACACACCGGGTTACCCGCCCCCGCATTTTATCACCTTCGTGATAGTTATCTGCCGCAGTCAGCCAGGGATCTTCAGTAAGTTGTTTTACCGAGAGGGCAATTTTCTTCTGACTGGATTTTTCATCGGATTCGATACGGATGACCTTAACCCTCAATAAATCTCCAGTCTTGACCACCGCGTCCGCGGCGGCTGCTTTCGACCAGCTCAGTTCGGATACATGGACCATACCTTCAACGCCGGCAGATAATTCCACGAAAGCGCCATAAGGCATTATTCGCGTGACCTTGCCCTCGAGAGTCACGCCCTCGGTCAAGTCTTTATAGAATTGTTTGCGGGACTCCTCCAGCTCCCGGGCGAGAATTGCTCGGCGGGAAATCACGATATTTTTACCATTATCTTCGAATTGCGTTATTAGAAACCGGTAAGATTCTCCGACAAAATCCGCTGGATTCTCGATATAGTCAATCTCAAGCTGACTCAACGGACAGAATGCCCGCCGGTGCAATACTTCCACGTTAAAGCCGCCCTTGCAGGTTTCTTTAATTCGTCCTTCTACAGGGATTTTCTTCTGATATGCCTCTCGCAGCATGTGGAGGCCGCCGACACCGGAAAGCGCCTTTGACAGTTTGATTTCATCTTCTGTCAGCGAAACGACAAAGAGATCCAAAAGATCGCCCTCTTTAAGCAACAAATCCCCCTTTTCATCCAGAAGCTCAGACCTGTCCACAACACCATCGATCTTGGTTCCGGTATCCACGAAAACGGTATCTTTGCCGATGGAAATGATTTTTCCCTGGACCTTGTCTCCGACTTGAATGTGTGTGCCAGCCGGCGGGCTATATGTATCCAAAAGTGAAGCAAAGCTTTGCTCTGTTTCTGGATTGCGGTCGTCAAACGAATTTTCTGCCATGGCTGATTCTCCAATCTGAGTACGTTAGCAATTTTTACTTTTGCCGAAATTACCAAGAGCCGAACGGACATGCAAGAGGATAATGATAAAAACCATGAATCTTAACATTGACAAAATGGGATACCCTGTTACAATTTGCCTTAACCGTGAGAAGCGGGCTGCAAGGCTCAGGCCGCTCCGTTTGAGTCGGATTACCTCCATCCAGCGCCTTGAGGTAATGGAATATTGAAGCGCTGGAATGCCGGGTTTAGAAATCGGTAGAGAAAGTTTTAACAATGCCCGATCCTGAATACTTGATGGAAAGTGACGCCGAAGCGCTTCGTCTTGATTTAAAAACGGATGCCAAGACGCTTGAAGAGCAGGCCGTCTGGGCCGGCATAAGGCCGGGAATGCGGGTTGCTGATATCGGATGTGGTTCCGGCAAAACCACATTCCACCTTCACAAATTGACCCAGCCCAATGGCAGGACGATGGGAATCGATAGTTCGGCCCAGAGGCTTGATTATGCCAGCCGACACTATAGTGCGGACGGATTGGAATATGTCAACCGCAATTTTTGTGAACCATTGAATGATCTGGGCAGCTTCGATTTTGTTTGGATGCGATTTATACTCGAATACTTCCGGTCCCAAAGTTTTGATATCGTAAAAAATGTTTCCACTATTGTAAAGCCTGGGGGCATTTTGTGTTTGATCGACCTGGACTGCAATTGCATGCGCCACTTCGGCCTCGGCGAGCGGCTTGAAAAAGCGATTGCGGGCGCTATGACGATGCTGGAAAACAACGCCAACTTTGATCCCTATGTCGGCGTGAAACTTTATTCCTATCTGTATGATCTTAATTTCAAAGCGATAGATGTCAGAATTTCTCCACATAACCTCACGTTTGGGAATTTAAAAGGAGCCGCTGCATTTAACTGGGCCCATAAACTGGAGTTTGCGGCGAAGAACTCCGGCTATGCTTTTGATGAATACCGCGATGGCTTCGAGGGGTTTTCCGAGGAGTTTAGACGCGAATTTGCAGATCCGAGACGGTTTCATTACTCACCGTTAATCGCCTGCAGGGGTGAAAAGCCGTCCCCCTAATCCATTTTATACAAAGCGCAACAATCGGTTGAGATATCTGAAATATGGATCGGTATACTGTAGATTGATTATCCATAGATTATATTGCTTTTCGTAATCGATGTTTTGTTTTTCGGCATAAGCCATCGGATAAAGCAAAACGGGTATGTCATTGTGCTCGAATACCTGAGAAAGCTTTGATATCGCCTGCCTGAGGATATCTTTAGGAAGATCATCGGGATCGATTACAAATATTTGAATGCAGTTGGTCAGATCCGATAGATTTAGCCCCAAATCAGCCTCGTTTACCATTGTAATGGCTTTCAGGACCCCATCTTTTCTCAATGAAAAAAGGTGCCGGCCGCGTTTCAATCCCAACTGGCTGTATTCGCTGGTAAGATTATCAATGCCCAGCTTGTCCGGCCTCAGGTCCAGTGCGTCGGTCATGACACCGTCTGAGTCATGCTGATAAAAGTTTTCTAATTCCTGAATGTCTTCAGGAAATGTTTCCGTCAGTTCCCAGGGTTTCGGCAGCGTCTCAATCAGGTTGGTTTTTCTGCGATGGTGAAAATAGGCAAATGGATCAATCGAGCAGCCCTTTTTGTTGTTAATACTTCTGGCGGCACCGCCAAAAACCCGACTCGGAAATTTGTTTTCCGGGCGGTAGTAGCACATCAAATAATCCATATGCAGTGATAAAAGCTGATGCGATTCATTCCCCAAACGCCCGATCTGGTCCAATACGACCAGACCGGCTTTGTTTAACGCTGATTTTCTGGCGGCGTGGTGGTGGATCAGCCAGGTCTTTTTATAGAATCGAATCATGGCCATATGGCCCATAATCCGGCCCTTTATCTGGTAAATAAAATGCCTGGCAATATGCGGGCTGCGTGTATAGAGCTTTTCATATGTTCTTTTGATCTCATTTTTGTTTTTCTCAATAAAGGCATACTTATCGGGATAGATAAATCCGGTTTCAAAAAAGAAATCCCATAGGTCATCCATATTGACCTTGTTGCAAATATAGGAATCCCGATCTTTGGTCTGGTGCAGCAAAGAAATGAGCTTGACATGATCTTGGGTATCGATATCCAGCAGCGCCAAACCGCATTTAACCCATTTGCCGTTCTTCTTTTCTTCTAATACTTTTCTATATACAACCTGGGCGCGGCATTTGATTTTAAGGCTGCTGGTAAAACTCAGCTCCAGCTCAGGCAGAATGATTCCCGGCATGAGGACCGCATTGTTCTCATCTTCTTCCACGGAAAAGCCCGAACCTGAAAGATCGATAATTTTAAGATTGAATATTTTACTGGTAAAAGGATGCTTGAAGACGATATTCGGCGAAGGTGTCAGTTTGCATCGTTGGCTGCGGTATTCTTTATGTTTAAATCGCTGAATTTCGTATTTCAGGGGCTCCAGGATATAGGTTCGTGCATGTTGACCGCTTGTTTGCCTGATAATACGGCATTCTTCGGCAAACAGGGTATCGTGGTCGTTGGACAGAATCATGTTTACCGGGGATTTCGGGTTGATCCAATCGAAAGTTTGGGGAGGTTTTGCTCTGAGTTCCACGCGCAAGGAGCAGGCATTAAAATCCAGAAGCTTACCCGAGAATATGGAGCTGTGCTGGATAAACTGAACGGCCACGTCCGTGCACCGATGACGCATGGTTGCACGCGAGCTGACCTCGGAACATGTCTCCGGCAGAAGCAGGTTGAGTCCTTCCCGATCTATCTTTTTGAGTTCCGGCTCAATCAAAAGAAGCTTGTTTCCGTCGGGGAGGAGCAGATTATCGAATTCGTAAAATTGATTTAAGCGTTCATAATCCGCCTGCCGGCTCCAAACGCAGACCAGCGAATCTCCCATGCAGGGTTGTGGCTTGGCAAGTAAGGTGACTTTTTTGTTATACTTGCGATGTTTGAAATTGACGAACAGGGTGTCGTCCTGGAAGTTGAGGAAGTTTAGTTTGTTGATGAGATGGCTTTTGCTGACTACCGCACCCGGGCGGTGCTCTGCCGCCCCCTTTGTTTCCCCGCTGATTTGAGATATTTCAATTTTTTCTGCCTTGCTGCTGCTTCTTTGAGGTTCTTTTCCAGAGACGCCGCTTTCTACTGCCTTTTGACTTGATTCGATATCCGGGCTGATGAGCTGGAGGTTTTTTTCAGCACTTTCCATTTTTCCACCATTTACTTGTGTGTCAAGGTTGGGAATAGAGCATCTTCAGCTTGTTTTATAGCAAAAATTGCAGAATTTTTCTCAAAAGATGCGGTTGCGTTTTCTGAACAAATCGCTGCCAGATCTATTCGAATATCGCCTCCAACAGCCATTCTATTTGAGGCGGTAACATATAAAATTTCCTTTGACAACAGTTATTTACGTAAAACGAAATTTAATTTTTTAAATTTCGTTTATTCTTTAAAGGCACTTGTTGTAGATGATGGCGATTCAAATATAATAGCTTAGCTTCTAAAAATGAGGCGGGATTTTACTATATAAATGAAGATTTTAGTAATATTGCACTGATAAAGATATCTATAGGCTAGATAAACACAAGTAAAGACTTAAAGGCCGGTGTGAACTTGGCAGCCGGTTGACAGTATTTGCCAAAAAGATCAGTTGCGTTTTGGAAAGATCGGAATTATCTTTTACAGTATCAACACTGAAGTTTCAGGGGCTGGGTCGCATCGTCCATGAACGTTGCAAGGATTTTGGGGATGCGGTCTGGCGGTTAATCAGGATAAGGAGTCTCCGGCAATGGGCAATCAGATTCGAACGACAATCCTGCTGGCTGTAATGACAGCACTCATTGTGTGGATCGGACAGGTTTTTGGGGGGCGGCAGGGAATGATCATCGCGCTGTTTCTGGCCGCGGGAATGAATTTTTTCAGCTACTGGTATTCGGACAAAATCGTATTGCGGATGTACCGTGCTCAGGAGTCAACGCCGCAACAGGCGCCTGAGATTTATGACATCGTCCAGCAGCTCAGCGTTAAGGCCGGTTTGCCCATGCCCAAGGTTTACCTGATACCCCAGGACTCACCAAATGCATTTGCGACCGGGCGGAACCCGGAGCATGCAGTAGTGGCGGTTACAGAAGGGCTGCTTAAAATAATGGACCGGCAGGAAGTGATGGGTGTTTTGGCCCATGAGCTGGCCCATGTGAAAAATCGTGACATTTTAATTGGCAGCATTGCGGCGACGATGGCCGGTGCAATCATGGTGATGGCATCCATGGCGCGCTGGTTCGCCTTTTTTGGCGGAGGCAGAAGCGACGACGACGAAGGTGGCGCCGGAATGATTGGCTTGATCGCTGTGTCGATTTTAGCGCCGATAGCGGCTGTCGTTATTCAGATGGCCATATCCCGTTCACGGGAATATCTGGCGGATTCCACCGGAGCAGCTTTTGCCGGCCAGCCTGAAGGTCTGGCCCGGGCTCTTGAAAAGCTCGGCAGTTATTCAAAAAAGCTGCCGATGCAAGCCAACCCTTCCACGGCGCATATGTTTATTGTCAATCCATTGTCGGGAAAGCGTTTGATGAGCTTGTTTTCGACCCACCCGCCCCTAGAGCAAAGAATTGCCAGGTTACGCGGAACTTCTCAAACAAAACAAGAAGCGGAGACGGGTGCTGCAGAGGCCGCCGAAGGCAATCAGGCCAGGCAGAGGGCCAAAAACATGTGGGATCGTTTGTCTGATTAGGCGCCGGGCGGATTTTTGCGATAACTTCTAGCAGCATTCAACGGTTGCATTCTTACCCCGAATCCAGGTCTGAACAATATAGCTTGCGCATCCCACACCGGGGGTTACGCGGATTGCGCTTGCGGGGCAATTTTTAGCACAGGCGCCGCATTCCATGCAACCGTCAAAGTCGCAGATTTTTGCTTTCTGATCCGCCACTGCGAATACGCCATGCGGGCACACCAACTCGCACATTCCGCATCCTATGCACGCCGGCACATCTAACTCCAGAGTTGAAACCCCCCTCAGATATCTGAAATTTTCCATGTCTCATTTCCTGACGTTGAGATAACGTTTAGTTCATAAATGCCGATCCCACCCAGAGAACGACGGCGACGACCACGGCGCCCAATTGCAGCGGTATGGCTTTTCGCATTTCTTTTTCAACTCCGGATGGAGAAGTAAAGGGCGTTGAGCCGGTAAAGTTCATTGCCAGGTAAGAGCTTATCGCTGTGGTGATCAATATCAGTGCTGGTGCTGCCCACACATTCAGGCTCGCCTTGAAAATAAATATTACCGCGATGCCTCCGACCAATCCGGTGATGGCCCCTTTGGCCGCAAATGCGCGCATTGGAATCCAGGGCAACAGAACCGGCGCAGCCAGAGCTCCTGCCAGGATTCCCGCAGCATAAGCTGCGGCCACCATAAATCCCCTGGACCAAGCGCCGCTGAAAGTAAATATATGCGAGCCGACGCCGGAAACAATAAAGATAATCAGCAGAGCCCAGAGCGTCGGCTTTATCAAAGCACTCAACTCCACCGGAACCAGGGTCAATCGTTCCATGAATGAAAATGTCACCCGGCGCATAGCCTGATCGGCATGCATTCCATTTTCCAAAAAGCGGATGATATCCCGAGCGCGAATAGGTCCCCAAATGACCTTGAAACCACTGTCTTTTTTCACCCGGTAAGCCGCCACGCCTGTTGCAGCCAGCTGGGGTAATATGATTCGCCGATGATTTACAAGATGGCTCAGGCGGGCAAGCTTTACCCGGTGAACGATTTCTTGGGTGGAGAATAGATTTTTTCCGGCGGCACACCAGACATTGATACCGCGTGTATCCAGAACCAGAATCCAGGCATTGAGGCCAGCCATTTGTTTGCGCAGCACATCGAAGGACATCTTATAATTTGCAGTCACCAGAACCGGGGATTCCCGATCGGGTTTGCCAACACAATAGAGCCCCGGCGCGACTGCGTGATGATCTCTGTTGATGCCCCATCGGACCGCAACATTGCCGATGTGGTCGACCGGATCAAGATGGGTTTTTACGCGTGGCACCGATCCGACAGGCGTGTCCATGAAATCCTCGACAAAGTTCAGCAGCCTGTAGCCCGGACGCTCGAATGGACCGCTTTCAGGGCCTGGTGGTGAGCCACAGCAAACCTCATCCTGATTTGCAGTTGGGAAAATAGGTTGCAGTCCGACTTTTTTTTCCGAAGAACAGGCGCAAAGACTGCCTCGATCCGGGCAGCAGCCATCCTTTTCCTGAAGTGTGTTGTCCATAGGTGATTCCATTTTGAGTCCGCCGCAGGCGCACAAGGGTTGAACTCCCCGACCTTGCTTGTCCAAGGAGGAAAGCTATTTATTCGAAAGCGGTTTACACCGGCATTCGATCTGTTTGAGGCAAATATCGCATCGATCTTCGCCGCACATCTGGCAGTTGAAGCAGTCTTTGCATGGATGCTTCTTGAGGCTTTGCTGCTGCTTTTGCGGAACAAATACTTTTCCCTTTAATCCAGGTACGGAAACAAAGGTCATTGGTTCTCCCCTCAGATATCAACCCATTATCGCCACCTGTAATGATAAGACCAGATTCTGCCCGTTCAAGCCCGCTGGATTCATATTGCCTGGCCGTTTGCCGGCCCAAAGCAAAGATGGCGAGGGCGAATAATAAAATTGGCCGTTGTCATTACCGTCCCTCTGAATCTTTAAAACCCATCACCCCGGCCAGCATGGCGCCGACTGCCGAGCATTCCAGCCCGAAAGGAAGGTAGCCGGCATAGCCCAGGACCGGCATTTCAAAGATCTTGAAGCCATGCACAAATGGTATACTGTATTCCCATTTTGCCAGACTACAATAGTTCCACATTTCCCAGAACCATCCGCAGAACAGCGCGGCCAATACGGAAGCTACCGCAAAACGCCAGTCTCCCGCTGCCATTTGCATCAGCATGTGCCTTTCTTGCATCAGGACTTGCAAGCCGATAATGATCAACAGGGGTGACACCCACAGAAGGGGAAACAAATAATTCGGCCATCCCCCGACTCCCGCCAGTCCGCCGGCTGAAATCACCAGAATTATCCCGGCCAGCATCCGGGGGCAGGGTATGGTGAATTCAATAAAGTTGCTGAACCTTTGTTTGATCCAGCCCGCGGATAAAAGCCATTGCCGGGTGCTCAACACCGCGGGCAATACGGTTGAAAAAGGCAAGGTTGCATACCAGAAATACTGCTGGGAGCTCAATTCAGGACCGGTATAGTGCCAATTTTGAACAAACCGATTCAAGTATTCAAAAAACCACCAGAAGGCAGCGCTTGTGGGAAAAAGCAGCAAAAAATACCCCGGACGGTCCAGCATCAGGCAGCGCCCGGTTTGTCGATAGCAGAGGCTGTTGATGACCAGAATAAATGAAAACCACAACGGCGAGAAGGTGTGGGGTTGGAAACGGGCAAACCATGAAAATCGGGACCAGGCAAGAATCCATGAGACCAGGCAGAGCAGCAGGCCAAGCCATCCCCACCAGGGCAGGGGGTAAAGTTCTGGCGATGGGTGTTCGTGAACCGGAGTCGGTCGCATCCCCTTTATGACGATGGGGACAGCGACGGAGAGGATGGCCAGGGAGTAAGCCGCAAAAGCGATCCAGCTAAAGGCCGCATGCTGGACAAAATGGGTCCTGGGAGGAAACTCCAGATAATGAAGGACGGGGTATCCGGCCAGCAACACACCCGTCAGGGGCAGCCCGAGCAGCATGACTGCCAGGATAATAGGTTTCAATAAAAAATTTTTGAGGCCGGGCATAATTTGCCATATTGACGATCTGGTCTGGTTTTGCAAAAAGAAAATTCGATGTTCGAATCTCAAAAGGACAAAACCACGCAACCCATCTCGATGCTGTCAATTAAATCGGGGATCGGGGTGTTTTTAATTTATGCGATGCCCGCCCGGGCTGTCAACGATGATCAAGAAGATTTACCCATGTCGCTTCAGACGTTGGTAAAAATACCCCATTCGCTCAATCAGCCAGGATTTTTAGGAAGCTTCTTTTTGCAGCTCGCCCGGCAACGCACAGGAGTCTTTCGCCTTTCGGGTCTCAACGTAATGGGCGGCGGCCAGAGCGGCTGTACAGCCGTCGGCTGCAGACAGTACGATTTGCCGCGCATATTTTTCCCTGAGATCGCCAATCACATAAATGCCGGGGACGTTGGTTTCACACTTTTCGTCGGTGACGACATATCCATTGGCATTCATTTTGGTGCCGGCCGGCACAAGTGAATTGTTGGGCTCGAAACCAATGAAAATGAAAACGCCATCGGTGGCCAGCTCACGCTGTTTGCCGGTCTGGGTGTCTTTTAGATCAACGGCGCAAACACCCTCGCTGTTTGCTTTTATCTCGGTTACCACCGAATTCCACAAGACTTCAATGTCGCATTCCGCCTCGACGCGCTGTTGCAAGAGCGCGCCCGCCCGCAAGGCATCCCGTCGATGGACGATATAAACTTTTTTAGCCAGTTTGGCCAGATAGAGTGATTCTTCGGCGGCGGTGTCGCCGCCACCGACAACGACAACCGTTTTGTCTCTGAAAAAGAAGCCGTCACAAACAGCGCAGTAGGATACGCCCTTGCCGTAGTAGTCTTCTTCGCCCGCCACCCCCAGCTTACGGGGGCTGCCGCCTGCGGCCAAAACCACCGCATGTGCCCGAAGGGTATTGCCGTTTGCGAGTTTGACGGTATGATAATCCAGGCCCGGCACTAAATCTGTGACCTGCTGATACACGATTTCCAGGCCATAGGATTGGGCGTGCCGTGAAAATTTCATGGCCAGTTCAGCGCCGCCGATATGCTCATCTCCGGGCCAATTTTCCACCGAATCTGAATTGTTGATCTGGCCGCCGGGAGCCGCCATTTCGATCAATACGGTTTTCAGTGCTGCCCGCATTGCGTATATTCCGGCCGAGAGGCCACCGGGGCCGCCGCCGATGATAATGAGATCGTAGATTTCACTTTCCGACATAAAAAACCTCCTTTTGGTCAATCTTCCGCATCCAATAGGCCCTGCCGGAGCGCAGAAGATGGACTTTCGTAAACACCTTTATGCGGATTCAGCCCTGCCTGTGGTATAGGTGGAAAAAGCATCCATTATCCGCAGCGTGCGGTGTCCGGGTTTGCCCTCACCGATGATGGCATCATCGACTTTAACGACCGGCACGATCTCCTTGTTTGAACCGGTAATAAAAATCTCCTGTGCCGCATTCAATTCATCGCGATGAATATCCCGGATATCGGTTGAATACAGCCCTTTTGTCAATTCGAGCACAACCCTGCGGGTAATTCCACTTAAAATGGACCTTCCGGGTGTTGCCAGCGTATCTCCCAGAAATACAAAAAGGTTGCTGGTCGTACATTCCAGCAAATAGCCGTTGCGATCCACATAGACAGCTTCAATTGCATTGTGGCGGCGTGCTTCCCTCAGGGCGATGGTTGCCGGAATATAATCGATGCTTTTTGCCCCGGGGATATTCCGGGTGGAATCGATGGAGATGATCTTTACCCCATCCCGATACCACTCTGCAGGCAGCTTGGGCAGTGCGGTCACCAGAACCAGAAGCCGGGGATTTTCCTGCGGGGTGATAAAATCCGGGCTGGACCCTCCGGTCACCACAATGCGGATGTTGGACTCAGCATGGCTATTTTTTGCAAGTGTTTGGTTGACTATTGTCGTCAACTCCCCTCGTGACCAGGGCAAGTCCATACCGATTTGGCTGGCCGAATGTTCCAGGCGTTCGATATGTTCTCTCAGAAAGATCGGCTTGCCGTGGTAGGTTCTCATGAAATCGAAAATGCCATAGCCGCGCAATATCGCAAGATCGTCAACAGGGATGACCGCTTCTTCAGCCGGAACAAATTTGCCGTCCACATAATAAATTGCCACAGATGCCACTCCTTGAAGCTTTGCGTGAATTTCGCGATTGCACCCAGATGCAATCCTGAACCAACCCGCAAGGCCGCCGTCTGCCCCTGATACACATTTTTTGATACGGGTAATAGTATAGTAACTTTGATTCAGGGTTACAAGTTCATAATTTGAAATTTTTCAAGACTTTTGCTAAGCTCGAACGACAGGCTCACATGCCGGTGTGCTTTTCGTTCAAGAAAGGTCAATGATGTTCTCACTCGAAGTATTTAATCGCCGTTACGAAACCGAGGCCGTTGAGATCCGCATAGACGATCGCTTATTTCGTATTCTGCTGCCCAAAGATTTATCCGCTTTTATCAATTTCCAGGATGTTCTGGATGAATTCCCGCTTTGGGCCAAAGTGTGGAAGGCTTCCTGGCTTCTGGCCGGATATCTTGCTGCCAGGCCGCCTGAAGAAGGCAAAAAATATCTTGAAATCGGTGGCGGCCTCGGACTCGTAAGCATCGTCGCTGCATCCTGCGGTCATCGCATTACCATGACGGAATACAACCCCGACGCCCTCCAGTTTGCGCGGGCAAATGCCCATATAAATGGCTGCGGGGATTTGTCTATCACCGCGTTTGATTGGAATCAGCCGAAATTTAAAGGAAAATTTGATTGCATTGTGGCCTCGGAGGTCATCTACAAGGAGGATAGTTTTGCCCGCCTATTGCAGGTGTTCAGCTCCTGCTTGAAAACAGACGGAGAGATCATCTTGGCTTCAGAGGTGCGAAAAACCACAGAAAAATTCTGCCATTATGTGCAGCCCTATTTTAACGTTCAGGCCCAAAAAAAGACCCTGCGCTCCGAAGACGAAAACACGGTAATAATCCTTCTCCGGTTGACACCCAAATAAATTATTGCGGTTACTCAGAAAGCTCAAGCAACCCGAGCCCGGCCCCTTGTAACGCAATCCAGTGTCAGGGGGGAAATCAAATCCGAAATCCAAATATCGAAATCCGAATGACCAAAATGGCAAATAAAAACAAAAAGCCGATAACGTTACAACAACTTGAAGAAAGCACACTGGGTTTGTTCGATGGCACCCCGATCGGATGGCCAGCCAACAGGGTTGAACCCTTCCCTGGCTTTGGGTTGCGTGGTCTTTTTCGGGATTTGTAATTTCGTGCTTCGAATTTGTTTCGTGCTTCGGATTTCGGATTTCGAATTTTTAATCGCGCTGATCGACCGTCAGGATGAAATCCTCCTGACTTGTGCTTCACGGATAAGCG
>Ga0209536_100004843_pt1 | contig 21168 bp, 18 predicted proteins | sample DeeMarSeWOR28_12_FD_187461 | JGI IMG/M metagenome (GOLD analysis project Ga0209536, IMG submission 187461) | Marine sediment microbial communities from White Oak River estuary, North Carolina - WOR-2-8_12 (SPAdes) (version 2) | ecosystem: Environmental > Aquatic > Marine > Intertidal zone >... | reverse complement strand
GGGCAATTTTTTCGAATCGTTGTACGTCAATCTCCTGGCGCAGGTCGAGGATGGGGCGAACATGGATCACACCCACACTGGCATGGGCATACATCGCCACCTCCGTGCCATGTGATCTGCAGATTTTCAAAACCCGTTCGATATATTCAGGCAGTACCTGAACGGGGATCCCGGCATCCTCGATAAATGGAATTGGTTTCTTTTTACCTTTAATGCCCAGCATCAGACCCAATCCCTTTTTCCGGATCAACCAATCGTCCGAATTCAGGATAACGTGAACCGATCCATGCTTTGCTGCTTCGCGGAATAACGCGATATGCCCTGTGTGAATTGGATCGAATCCACCGGAAACGATCACGATCGGATCGATCATTTTCGCCTGCTCATTTCGGCAAGCGCTGCGCGTACTGCACGAGTCAACGGATGCAAGCGCGGGCGCGCCAGATACGCGACTATCCTCTCAAACTCCTTCGAGCCGCGTTTCATCGGTCCGCCATTGCGAGCCCGTCGCTGTGATGCACTTCAATGTTGCGCGGATTGCGCGAGCCGATTCCAACCAAAAGAAGCTCGACACCGGGAAAATTTTCCTGCTTCGCTTTCCGGAATGGGTCAATGAGTACCGATCCCTCGGCAAGTTTCAGCTTGTCGTGAACATCACCATGCTCGCAACCGATCAAGCACGCGACCGGACCAAATTTGCGACAGTCCCAATTCGTGCCCGAATGCACGTGCGGATCAACAAATATGCATAGGCTTGCGGATTCAGTAGCAACGAAATGCGAAACGAGCAACGCCGGGGAACCTGTTGTTAGATTTGTCCCGGGCTTGTACGCGAATCCGGCGATAAGTGACGGAATACGCAACCTTTTTACGTTTTCCGACAGAAGGCGGGCGAGCCACTTTGCCTGCTCCTCCCTCCCGCGCATGGACGCGGTAAACGGATCATAGCTAAGCTCCAATTCCTCCGCGAGCCAGCCAAGCGCTATATTATCCCGTGGATGACAACCTCCTCCATCCCCCATTCCTCCTCTCATGTAACTGGGTCCGGTAATCCTCCGATAAGCACACTGAAGTGCGCTGGTCACCTGATCCACATCCGCTCCCGGTATCTTGTGACAGATCTCCATCAACGTATTCGCCAATGCAATCTTCTGGCTGATCGCCGTGTTGTAGCCTACCTTCGTCATTTCCGCGCTTGGAATGCTCATCACCTGATGCTGGCTTTCCGGTAATATGCTCCGATAGAAATCCTGCACTTCACTGCAAGCCTGATCATCATCCGATCCAAGCAAGACGAATTCAGGATTCAGGAAATCCCGCATTGTGTCGCCCATCGCAATGAAACTCGGGTTGTAGACCAATGCCAGCGTTGTTATCTGTCCGAGTACCGGCTTGATGTACCGATCGCAGGTTCCCGGGAGCACTGTGCTGATAATGGCAAGCGGCTTGATAATCGGCGTTGATACGGTTTCGTCCAGTTCACGCTTGGCCTTGGCAACCTGCTTGGTGGCTTCGATCAGGTAACTGTAATCGAAATCCCGTTTCTCCCTGAGCATCGGCGTGATGCCCTCATAGAGCGGATCATGCGGCGTCTGCACGGCGATGAAAATAATATCAGCATGATCGACTACCTCAGCGATCGACTCGCCCGTGAGAGCGAAGAGGACGTGGTCGTGATCAAGGCCGAGTTTGACGACCCGCTGCTCGAGCCGGGCAGCGTCGACACCGTGCTCTTCGTCAACACCTGGCATCACATCGGCGACCGCGTCGCCACCAGCATGGTGACCTCGGCCCACAAGCGCATCGACGAAGACGTCTATGTTTCGCCGGCAACCGCGCAGATGCTGACGGAGTATCACACGTTCGTCGCCACGGCGCTGGACGATGCCCTGGAGGCGATCACGAAGCAGGATGAAAATCTGGCCAGGGAAGTCAGCCGCCGCAAGAAGAGCTTCCATGAATTGTCGCGAAAGTTCGTCGAGCATGGCTTCGGGCGGCTGACGGCGGACGAACCCAACCGGCTGAGGACCTATGCCCGCGAAATGGAGGTCATGGAGATCCTCGACGGCGTCTTCACGATCGTGCGGAGAATTGCGCGCAGCCAGCAGCACCTGAAGCGCTGAAGGCGCCTGGCCTACCCTGCCGCGACCGCCGTCAGCCTCCGTGCCGCCTCGCGCAGGGTCGAGTCGTTCTTGGCAAAACAGAACCGAATGATTCTCTGGTCCGGGGGTTTCTCGTAAAACACCGATATGGGTATGACGGCGACACCGTGTTCGCGCGTCAGCCACGCGGCGAATTCCTGGTCGGGAAGGTCACTGACGGCGCTGTAGTCCGCCAACTGGAAAAACGTCCCGTGCGACGGCAACAGCCGGAACGGTGAGGGCTCCAGCAGTTCCGCGAACAGATCGCGCTTGCGCTGATAAAACCCCGCCAACTCCAGGGGGAATCGTGGATCATCCCGCATGAAATCGGCCAATGCGTGCTGCAGCGGGGTGTTGGTGCTGAAGTTGATGAACTGGTGAATGCCCAGGAACTCCCGGGTCAGGGCCGGCGGCGCAACGCAGTAGCCGATGCGCCAACCCGTGACGTGATAGGTCTTGCCGAACGAGAACACGCAGAAGCTGCGGTGCGCCAGGTCCGGAAAACGCAGCAAACTGACATGTTCGCGGCCGTCGAACAGGATGTGCTCGTACACCTCGTCGGACAGCAGCAGGATGTCGGTACCGGAGACAATCCCGCGCAATGCCGCGATGTCCTCCGGCCCGAGCACCGTGGCGGTGGGGTTGTGCGGCGAGTTCAGCATGATCATCCGCGTGCGCGCGTTGATGGTGTCGCGCACGCGCTGCCAGTCGATGCGGAAATCCGGCGCCCGCAGAGGCAAGCGGCGCGCCACTCCTCCGTTCAGCCGTATCCCGGGCTCGTAGGTGTCGTAGGCCGGGTCGAAGACGATAACCTCGTCGCCCGCGTGGATCGTCGCGGTCAGGGCGCAGTAGATGGCTTCGGTCGCGCCCGGCGTGACGACAACCTGCTGTTCGACGTCCACCGGGCAGCCGTACAGTTCCTCCACCTTGGCCGCGATCCGGTTCTTCAGTGCGGGAACCCCGGCCAGTGGAGCGTACTGGTTGTGGCCCTGCCCGATATGGCGGGCGACCGCGTCACGCAAGGCCGGCGGGCCATCGAAATCGGGATACCCCTGCGACAGGTTGATGGCGCCGAGGTCCTGCGCCATTTTCGACATGACCGTGAAGATCGTCGTCCCGCTCCCGGGTAATTTGCTCGCAATGCTCGAGGACATCGAATTCACATGGTTTCGCGCGACCCTTCCAAGTATATAGAAGCTGTCTTATCCTGCACGTCTCGAACCCGCCGCCCGAACGAGGGGATCTCCCATCTGACGTGAAATCACTGCTGCTTCAATTCGTTCGCTCCCTGCTCCAGAGCTTCAAGGACCTGCTGCCCATCATCATTGTGATCGGCTTTTTCCAGCTGGTGGTCCTGCAGCAGCCGGTCCCGCAACTCGGCCAGATCCTTGCGGGCGGCATCATGGTGCTTCTCGGCTTGACGCTGTTCGTGCAAGGCCTGCAGATGGCCTTGTTCCCGCTCGGCGAAGAAATGGCCTACAGTTTCGTGCGGAAAGGGAACCTCTGGTTTCTGCTGCTGTTCGCATTCACGCTCGGGTTCGGCACAACCGTGGCGGAACCCGCGCTGATCGCCATCGCCGAAGAGGCGGCCGACATCGCCGCGGACGGCGGCGTGATCCAGAATATCGACACCGCCCGGGAGAGTTACGCGACGGGACTCCGGCTGGTCGTCGCCCTGGCGGTCGGCATCGCGCTGCTGGTCGGCGTCATTCGCATACTGAAGGGCTGGCCGGTGCAATACCTCATCATTGGCGGCTACCTGGGCGTCGTCGTCATGACGGGATTCGCGCCCGAGGAAATCATCGGCATCGCCTATGATTCCGGCGGAGTGACCACTTCAACCGTGACCGTGCCGTTGGTTGCCGCGCTGGGCATCGGCCTGGCGAGCAGCATTCGCGGCCGCGACCCGCTGATCGACGGCTTCGGCCTGATCGCCTTCGCCTCGCTGACGCCGATGATCTTCGTCATGGCTTACGGCATGTTGTTCTGAGGGGGCCGGATGGAACAACTGCTTCATTTCGGACACACGACGCTGGGCCTGATCCGCGATGTGCTGCCCATTGCGGCGATCCTGATCGGGTTCCAGATACTGATCCTCAGGCGGCCCATCCACAACCCGATACGGGTCGGTTTCGGGCTGCTTTTCGTCTTGCTGGGGCTGGCCCTGTTCCTGGAAGGCCTGGAACTGGCCCTGTTCCCGCTCGGGCGGCTGATGGCGGCGCAGTTGACGATGCCGTCCTTCCTGTTCGGCGCGGGGACCGAGTCCATCGGGGATTTCGTCTGGTCGGACTACCTCTGGGTGTACGTGTTCGCCGCGGCCATCGGTTTCGCCACGACCGTGGCCGAACCGGCCCTGATCGCGGTATCGATCAAGGCGAACCAGGTATCCGGCGGCACCATCACTGTCAACGGCCTGCGCTTCGCGGTGGCGCTGGGGGTCGCCTTCGGCGTGGCGCTCGGCGCGTTCCGCATCGTGACCGGCACGCCGCTGCACTGGTACATCATCACCGGCTACGTGGTCGTTATCCTTCAGACGACCCTGGCGCCCCGGGCCATCATTCCGCTGGCTTACGATTCCGGCGGCGTCACCACATCGACGGTTACCGTCCCGCTGGTCGCGGCCCTCGGGCTTGGGCTGGCGGAGACCATTCCGGGCCGCAGCCCCCTGCTCGACGGGTTCGGCCTGATCGCTTTCGCCAGCCTTTTCCCCATGATCACGGTCATGGCCTATGCGCAGCTCAGCGAGTGGCGCACACGCCGGGCGCGGGAAAAAGGCGCGCACTTCGAAGATTCACCGTAAAAAGAGGAAAGACCATGCATTTCAAATTGATCGTCGTCATGGTGGAAGACCAGCACACCGACAAGATCCTGGCGGCCGCGCGCCAGGAAGGCGCGACCGGCGCCACCGTGCTGAACCAGGCGCGCGGCGAAGGGCTGAGCCCCACCAAGACCTTCCTGGGCCTGAGCGTGGGCAACCAGGTGGACGTCATCCTGATGCTGGTGGAGGAACACCTGAGCCGCCACGTGCTGGAAAAAATTGCGGAAGTCGGCCAATTCGACCAGACTTCGGGCACCGGGATCGCCTTCCAGGTCGATGTAGAGGACGCCATCGGCGTCCGGCACCAGATCCAGGCGCTCGAGGAAACCGTGGAGGAACGGCTATGAAGCCATTAACACCCATCGTGCGCGTGCGCGAAGTCATGAAGAGCGAAATCGACATCGTCGACGGCATGCTCACCGTAGCCGCCGCACTGAAACACATGAAACACCTGGATACCCGCACCCTGGTGGTGGACAAGCGTCATCCGGATGACGAGTACGGGGTGGTGATGTTTCGCGATATCGCCAAGCGGGTCCTGGCGCCGGACCTCTCCCCGGAGCGCATCAACATGTACGAAATCATGTCGAAGCCGGTCATCAGCGTGGACCCGCAGATGGATGTCCGCTACTGCATCAAGCTGTTCGACCGTTTCGGCATCTCGCGCGCGCCGGTTCTCGAGAACGGCAAGATCATCGGCCTGGTGAGTTACACGGACATCGTCCTCAAAAGCGTCATGTTGCAGGCCTGAGTCATGGTCTCGGTACTGGAAAAGGAAGACTTCAAGCGCGCCGTTCTGAAGCGGCTGGTTTATTCGGTGGGCAAGGACACCGATTTCGCGGTGCCGCGCGACTGGTGCGTGGCGCTGACCCTGGCGGTGCGCGAGCGCCTGATGGACCGCTGGATGGCCACGACCAAGCAGGTTTACAAGGACGATGTGAAACGCGTCTATTACCTGTCGATGGAATTCCTGATCGGCCGCTTGCTGGCCGACACCATGCTGAACCTGGGCATCACTGACGTTGCCCGCGCAGCGCTCGCCGACCTGGGCGTCGATCTCGACGAGATCCTGCTGGAAGAACCCGACGCCGCGCTCGGCAACGGGGGGCTTGGGCGCCTGGCCGCCTGTTTTATGGACTCCATGTCGACCGTGGGCATCGCGGCCTTCGGCTACGGCATCCGTTACGAGCACGGCCTGTTCCGCCAGCACATCGCCGAAGGCTGGCAGATCGAGGAAGCCGAGGCCTGGCTGACGCAGGGCGGCAATCCCTGGGAACTGCACCGCTCCGAAGCCCGCTATAGCGTGCCGTTCGGCGGGGTCGTGCAGAATGACGCCGCCGGGCCGGAATGCTGGCATCCCGCCGAGCAGGTGGTCGCCATCGGCAACGACATGGCGATCGCCGGCTGGAAGGCCACACACCTCAACACGCTTCGCCTGTGGTCCGCCAAGCCGGCACAGACCTTCGATCTGTCGCAGTTCAACGTCGGCAATTATCTCGAGGCGGCGGCGCACGAGGTACTCGCGGAGACGCTTTCGCGGGTGCTCTATCCGGACGACTCCACGCCCCAGGGGCGGGAACTGCGCCTCAAGCAGGAATATTTCTTCACCTCGGCATCGCTGCAGGACCTGGTTCGCCGTTTCCTGATCACCCATGACGATCTGCGCACGTTACCGGACCACGCGTCGATCCAGCTCAATGACACGCATCCCGCCATCGCGGTTCCGGAACTGATGCGCCTGCTGGTGGACATCCACGGCCTCGATCTGTCCGAGGCCTTTGGCGTGGCGCGCCGCAGCATTTCCTACACCAACCACACCCTGCTGCCGGAAGCGCTGGAGCGCTGGCCGCTGGAGTTGTTCCGGCGCGTGCTGCCCCGCCATCTGCAGATCATCGAGCATGTCGACCGGACCTGCGTCGAGGAAATCCGCGACTCCGGACTCGATGTCAGACCGGAAGCCGTCTGCGCGCTCGACTATCACGACAACAACGGCGGCTCGGTGCGCATGGGCAACCTCGCCTTCATCGGCAGCCACCGGGTAAACGGCGTCTCCGAACTGCACACTGAACTGATGGCGAAAACCGTGTTCCACGACCTGCACCGGCTATATCCCGGCCGTATCGTGAACGTGACCAATGGCGTCACTCCGCGGCGCTGGCTGCACGGCTGCAACCCGGACTTGTCAGAGTTGATCACGTCCCTCATCGGCGAAGGCTGGGTGGGCGACCTGGAGCAACTCGCGGACCTGTCCGGTCATGCCGACGACGATGCCGTCCTGGAGCGTTTCGCCTCCGCCAAGCGCCGCAACAAGGAGCGCCTGGCCAGCCAGATCGAACTCAAGACCGGCATTCGCGTCAATCCCGACGCCCTGTTCGATGTGCAGATCAAGCGCATCCATGAATACAAACGCCAATTGTTGAACGCGCTGCAGATCGTCGCACGCTACCAGGCCATCCTCGACAGCCCCGGGTCCGACTGGCTGCCGCTGGTGAAGATCATCAGCGGCAAGGCCGCACCGAGTTACACCGTCGCCAAGCTGATCATCAAGCTGATCAACGACATCGCCGAGACGGTCAACAACGACCCGGTTGTCGGAGAGCGGCTGAAGGTGATCTACGTCCCCGACTACAACGTGTCGCGCGCCGAGGTCATCATCCCCGGAGCCGACCTGTCCGAACAGATCTCGACCGCCGGCATGGAGGCCTCGGGCACCGGCAACATGAAGCTGGCGTTGAACGGCGCGCTGACCATCGGCACCCTGGACGGCGCCAACATCGAGATCATGCAGAACGTCGGCGAGGAGAACATCTTCATCTTCGGCCTGACGGCCGAGCAGGTCGCGGCCCGGCGCGCCAGCGGCTACAACCCGATGGAGATAATCCGTGAAACGCCGCGCCTGGAGGCGGCGCTGGCCGCGATCGCTGCGGGCACTTTCTCGAACGGTGACACGGAGCGTTTCAGGCCGCTGCTGGATGAACTCTGCAATCGCGACTACTTCATGCTGGCCGCGGATTTCGGCGACTACCTGGCCCGCCAGCGGGAAGTCGGCGCGGCCTTCCGTGACAAGCGGCGGTGGTTCCGCTCGGCGTTGCTGAACACGGCGAACATCGGGTGGTTTTCCTCGGATCGCGCAATCCGGCAGTACGACCGCGAGATCTGGCGCTCGAAGCCGGCCCTTTGGCCATAGCCCTGCCCCGGGCCGGCCTCTAGGTCTTCCGGCGCAGGATCACCCCCCCCAGGGGAGGCAGCGTGATGACGAAGCTTTCTCCGCGCCCGCCGAACGGTTCCGGCTCGGTCTCGATATGCTCGCGGTTAAGGAGTCCTGAACCGCCATAGCGCCCGGCATCCGAATTGAACAGCTCGCTCCAGGGCCCCCCGGGCGGCGCCGGCACCCGGTAGTCGTGCCGCGGGACGGGGGTGAAGTTGAGGACCACCGCCAGCGTTTCGCCAGCGCTGTGCCGAAGAAAGGAAATGACCGATTGATCGCGGTCGTCGCCGCTGAGCCATTCAAAACCGCGCGGATCGCAATCCCATTCGGACAGCGCCGGGTGGCCCGCCTGGAGGCGATTGAGATCGCCCAGCAGGACGGCGATGCCGGCCGGCATTGGCTGGTGGCTCCGACCCCAGTCCAGGGCGGTGCCGGAGTTCCACTCCCCTGTCTGGGCCAATTCGGCGCCCATGAACAGCAGCTGTTTGCCCGGGTAGGTCCATTGGTAGGTGTAGAGCAGCCGCAGATTGGCGAACTTCTGCCAGTCGTCGCCGGGCATTTTTCCGAACAGGGACTTCTTCAGATGCACCACCTCGTCGTGCGACAGGGGCAGCATGAAGTTCTCGTCAAAGGCGTAAAGCGGGCCGAACGTCAGCAACTCCTGGTGGTACTTGCGGTGCACCGGCTCGCGGGCGAAATAGTCCAGCGTGTCATGCATCCAGCCCATGTTCCATTTCAGCCCGAAGCCCAGGCCGCCGGAACGGGTCGGATGGGTCACCCCGGGCCAGGCGCTGGACTCCTCGGCGATCATCACGCAGCCGGGGCACTCCTGCCCAACGGCTTCGTTCAACTGCCGCATGAAATCGATCGCCTCGAGATTCTCGTTGCCGCCATAGCGATTCGGCAGCCACTGTCCGTCCTCGCGCGAGAAATTCAGGTACAGCATCGACGCAACGGCGTCGACGCGGATGCCGTCGAGGTGGAACTCCTTGAGCCAGTAGATGGCGCTGGAAATCAGGAAGCTGCAGACCTCCCGCCGCTCGAAATTGAACACCAGCGTGCCCCAGTCCGGGTGCCCGGCCTTGATGGGCTCGTGGTACTCGTACAGCGCCGTGCCGTCGAATGCCGCCAACGCAAAATCGTCACGCGGGAAATGGGCCGGCACCCAGTCCAGCAGAATTCCGATGCCGTTGCGGTGAAAATGATCCACGAAGTAGCGGAAATCATCCGGCGTGCCGAACCGGCTGGTGGGCGAGAAATAGCCGGTGGCCTGGTAACCCCAGGACTCGTCGAGGGGATGCTCCATGATGGGCAAAATCTCGATATGCGTGAAGCCCAGGTGCTTGACGTGGTCGCACAATTCGTGGGCCAGGCGGCGATAGCCCATGAAGCTGCCGTCCTCGCTGCGGCGCCAGGATCCGAGGTGCACCTCGTAGACCGACATCGGGCGCGCGTGCCAGCCGCCCTCGTCCTTGCGTCGTTCCCAATCCACGTCTTCCCATTCATGAAGGGCCGGGCCGGTCAGCAGGCTGGCCGTGCCGGGCCGGTATTCACTGAACCGGGCGAAGGGATCGGACTTGACGTGCAGGTTCCCGGTGTCCGCGTTGCGGATTTCGAACTTGTACCGGCCCGCCGTCAATCCGGGCACGAAAAGTTCCCAGATGCCCTGGCCGGCATGGCGGCGCATGGGGTGGGTGCGCCCGTCCCAGTCGTTGAAATCGCCGATGACACTGACGCGACCGGCGTTTGGCGCCCAGACCGCGAACAGCGCGCCCTCCACGTCATCCACCCGGTGGCGCCTCGCGCCAAGCAGCCGCTGCGCGTAACGGTGATGGCCGGCGTGGAAGGCGTTCATGTCGTCGGCCGACAACTGCGGCCAGAAGCTGTAGGGGTCACAGGCGCCGTGGCGGCCCCCCTGGTCGTCTTCACGGATCACCCGGTAGTGCACTGGCACCTCGCCCGGCGCCGCCTGGTACTCGAAGAGGTCGGTGCCAGGCAGGCGCTGCATCGGTCGCGAATCGTCCTGCAGCCAGGCTTTCCGGGTCCGCGGCAGAAAACAGCGAAAGACTTCACGCTCGCCGAGCGTGTGGCGGCCCAGCACCGCGAACGGATCGCCATGCGAGGCCGCCGCCAGCGCGACCACTTCAGGCGAATCGGCTGCCAGGCTGAATTTGATTTTTTTTGACCCAGGATGTGTATTCATGGTTTCTTTCGCGGTATTGTCATGATCAGGACTCACAGAGCCGCCAGTATATCCGTCTTCGCCAGGAAGGCGCCCGGAATACCTGTGCATTCCCCGGCGACGGAGTCGCGAGCCACAATCAGGAGCAGCGTATGAATCCTCGAAAATCAGGTCGTTTCGTCAGCCGCTTGACCCGCAGCACCATGGCCATGATCATGGCCGGTGGGCGCGGCTCCAGGCTGGAGGATCTGACCGAGGTGCGCGCCAAGCCCGCCACGCCCTTCGGCGGGAAATTCCGCATTATCGATTTTCCGCTGTCGAACTGCGTCAACTCGGGCATCCGGCAGATTTACGTTCTCACTCAGTACAAGGCCCATTCGCTAATCCAGCATATTCAGCGCGGCTGGGGCTACCTCCGCGGCGAATTCGGCGAGTTCATCCAGATCGTCCCGGCTCAGCAACAGGTCGGATGCCACTGGTACCTGGGCACCGCCGACTCGATCTTCCAGAACCTCAACCTGATACGCGAACATGCCCCCGAGCACGTCCTGATTCTCGCCGGCGATCACATCTACAAGATGGACTACGGCCCGATGATCGCGGCCCACACGGAAAACAAGGCCGACATCACGGTGGGCGTGATCCAGGTGCCGCTGCACGAAGCCACCGGCTTCGGCGTGATGACGGTCGACGAAAACAACCGGATCAACCGCTTCGAGGAGAAGCCGGTCAGCCCCACCCCGGTGCCCGGCAACCCGGACGCCGCCATGGCGTCGATGGGCATCTACGTGTTCAACCGGGAATTCCTGATCGACGCCCTCGAAAAGGACGCTGTCGATCCGCACTCGGACCACGACTTCGGCAAGAACATCATTCCGCGAAGCATCGAGCAGGACCGGGTCTTCGCCTACCCTTTCCACGACGTAAAAACCCGGGCACAAAGCTACTGGCGCGACGTCGGCACGGTCGACGCCTATTTCCGGGCGAACCTGGAACTGATCTACGTGCACCCCGAACTGAACCTGTACGACGCCGACTGGCCGATCTGGACCTACCAGGAACAGCTTCCGCCGGCCAAGTTCGTTCTCGACGATTCAGGGCGCGTGGGTATGGCGACCAATTCGATGGTCTCCGGCGGTTGCATCGTCTCGGGCGCGTACGTTCGTCAGTCCCTGCTGTTTTCCAGCGTGTCCGTGGACGAGGGCAGCGAGGTCATCCAGGCGGTGGTGCTGCCGCAGGTCAAGATCGGCAAGTTCTGCCGCATCACCCGCGCCATCATCGACCGGCGCTGCGTGATCCCCGACGGCACGGTGATCGGCGAGGACCACGCCGAGGACGCGAAACGTTTCAAGGTAACCGCGGAAGGCGTGGTGCTGGTGGGCCCGCACATGCTGTAGGGACGGCCTGTAGGAGCGGCTTTAGCCGCGATTGTTTTGGTTTCTTCTGGGCTTCAGGAAAAAACAATCGCGGCTAAAGCCGCTCCCACAAAAGCCGCTCCCACAAAAGCCGCTCCTACAGCACCTTTCTGAAGGCCTTGATATACAGCTCGCCCTGCTCATCCCAGGAATAATTGCGTTCCATGCCGTTGAACACCAGGCGGCGCCAGGCGTGCTTGTTGGCATACAGGTCGAGCGCCGTGTTCATGGCCCAGCGCAACCCGTTGGCGTCGAAGTCATGGAAGACGATGCCCGTGCCGGTGCCGCGGGCGGGATCGAAATGCTGCACGGAGTCGGCCAGGCCGCCGGTCGCCCGCACCACGGGAACCGTGCCGTAGCGCAGGCTGTACATCTGGTTGAGGCCACAGGGCTCGTATCGGGAAGGCATCAGATACAGATCGCTGCCGGCTTCTATGCAGTGCGCCAGGCGGTTGTCGAAGCCCTGGTAGTAACTGACCCGTCCGGGAAACTGCGCGTGCAGCCAGTTGAAAAATCGCTCGTGATGGGGTTCGCCGTGACCCATCACGGTCAGTGAAAACACTCGCTCGTTCAGCAACCCGGGCAGCACCTGCTGCATCAGTTCGAGGCCTTTCTGGTAGGTCAGCCGAGCGATCATTCCGATCAGTGGCCGATCGAATTCGTATTCCAGGCCGAACTCCTTCATGAGGGCCCGCTTGTTCAGCTCCTTGCCGCTCATGTCGCGAACCGAATAGGTATGGGGGATGAGCGGGTCGTCCTCGGGATTCCACTCGTCGTAGTCGACGCCGTTCAGGATTCCGACCAGGGAACCCCTGCGCTCCTGAAGCAGCCCCTCCAGCCCCATGCCGTACTCCGGCTCGAGGATTTCGCGCGCATAGGTGGGGCTGACCGTGCTCAGCAGGTCGGCATGCTTGATTCCGGTCTTCAGAAAATTGATCCGGTCCGAGTGAAGATCGTCCTGGTCGAGCATTTCCGGCGAACCGGACAGGCCGGTCTCGTAAAGGATTCCTCCGCCATAAACGCCCTGATAGCCGATGTTGTGGATGGTCAGCACGGTTCGGCTCGCGGCGAAGAGGCGATCCCAGGCGTAACGCGTCTTCAGGTAAGCGGGGATCAGGGCCGTATGCCAGTCGTGACAGTGGAAAATGTCCGGCGCGAATTGAAGCCGCTGGCACATTTCGATGGCTGCCCGGGACAGCAGGATGAATCGCAGGTGTTCGTCCGGGCCTGAATAGAGGTCGGCAACTGCGTACAGTTGCGGGCAGCGGAGCAGGTACACCACCGGGCCCTGGTCCGGCAGGCGCCCGCGGAGTATGGAGTAATCGAAGGAGCGCCCGCCGAGCAGCAACTCCAGGTTTTGAAGGCCCTCGACCTCCTCCGCTTCGAGGCCCGTTGACTCCTTCGATTCGTAAAACGGCACCAGGACACGGCAGTCGTGGCCGGCCCGCGAGAAATAGAGGGCCAGGGAAGCGGTCACGTCGGCGAGCCCGCCGGTTTTCGCCAGCGAGCTGATCTCCGAGCTGACCAGGCAGATCTTCAGTTGCTTATTGACAGCCAAGGTTTCACCTTGTCGGGGGCAGGCAGGACCGGGGCGAGTATTCTAATCACTTGGGCGGTCCGGAATCGAGCGGACAAACCCGGCAATCTGGTCAAATGCCTCCAGCGCCTCCGGCACCTCCGGGTTCATGATCTGCCAGACATGCAGCAAGCCAGCCCAACTCTGCAGCCGAGCCGGTGACCCGGCCGCCCGGGCCTTGTTGACGTAGCGCCGGGCGTCGTCCAGCAACATCTCGGCTTCGCTCACCTGGATCAGGGTCGGCGGAAGGCGCGCCAGGTCGCCGAAAATGGGCGAAACCAACGGGTTTGCCTGTCTGAAACGGTTTTCCAGAAGGAACAGCCAGCTCAGGACGGGACGAGGGATTTTCAACAGGGCGCCGAACAGGGGCCCGAGCATGGTATCGGTCTCCAGGTTGTTCCGTATGCTGGGGCCGGAATAAGTCGAGTCGGTCAGCGGCGACAGCGCGACGACGCCGTCGGGGAGCCGCAGGCCGGTGTCCCGCGCCCAGGCGGTAATGACCAACGACAGGTTCCCGCCCGCCGAATCGCCGCTGACGTACAGCTGCTCAGGCGCTGCAGGTCCGTCGGGGCCCTGGTCGAGAATCCAGCGGTAGGCTGTCCGGCAATCGTCGATGCCCTCCTGCCGGCGGTGCTCCGGCAGAAGACGGTAGTCGATCGCCAGCACGGCCGCCCCAGCCACTTGTGACCAGCGGCTGGTGATCGTGCGGTGGCTATTGGGGCTGCCGGCAATGAAGGCGCCGCCGTGGATGTACAGCACACGCTTCGCGGGATCCGCTCCCGGGGCCAACACCCATTCAGCGGGCACGCCGCCGGCGTCCGCGGCCCGGAATACGCAATCGAATTCGCGGCCGGCGGGAAACTCTTCCATGAAGTCCCGGATAAATTGCAGCCTCTGCCTTTGCGACAAGCCCCCCAACTGGGCGCCCATCGCCCGGATGTTCTCCTCGGCCTGGAGGTGCTCGGGGCTGGGCCCGCCCGGACGGGCAAAGCGCTCCTGCCCGGCGGGCTCCACGGGATGATCCCAGGCAGTCAGATCCTCTCCGCGACCCAACCACCAGCCCAGCGCCCAGAGAGCCAGGACAAACAGCACGATCAATGTCACTACGAGCATCTCAGCCGTACCTCAGTTTGCGCTTCCGGAAGCCGGTCACGGGCCTGCGCAATGCCCGAACGAGTCGGCCAGGATCGTCAACCCCTCTTCCAGGTGTTCCATTTCGATCGTCAGGGGCGTCAGGATGCGGATCACGTTGCCGCGCACGCCACAGGACAGAAGGATCAGCCCCGACTCGATCGCCCGGCTGCAAAGCGCCTTGGCGAGCGCCGCATCGGGCCTGGCCGGATCGCCATCGATGACGAGTTCCATCGCCACCATCGCGCCCAGGCCGCGAACATCACCCACCCGGTCGGGATACCTGGCCTGCAATTCGCGCAATCCTGTCAGCAAGCGCTCACCGACCTGGATCGCGCGGTCGCACAGCCGTTCCCGCTCGATCACGTCGAGCACGGCCAGGCCCGCGGCGCAGCCCAGCGGCGAGCCCGCGTAGGTGCCGCCCAGCCCACCCGGCTCCGGGCCGTCCATGACCGCCTGGCGCCCGACCACGGCGGCGATGGGGAACCCGCCGGCGATGCCCTTGGCGACGGTCAGAATATCGGGCTCGACGCCCGCGTACTCGATGGCGAACATGCGCCCGGTACGCGCGTAGCCAGTCTGGATTTCGTCCGCGACCAGAAGGATGCCGTGCTGGTTGCACAGCGACCGGAGGCTTTCCAGGAAACCGTCAGGCACCGGGTAGAACCCGCCCTCGCCCTGAACCGGCTCGATGAGGATGGCCGCTACCCTGCCGGGCTCGATTTCACTCTGGAACAACTGCTCCAGCGCCGCCAGGGAATCGGCGCCGGTAACGCCGAGGTACTCGGCCGGAAAAGGCGCGTGGTAGATGTCGGGCGTAAAAGGTCCGAAGCCCTTTTTGTAGGGCACGACCTTGCCGGTCAGGCCCATGCAGAGGTTGGTGCGGCCATGGAAGCCGCCGCTGAAGGCGATCACCCCCGGACGGCCGGTCGCCGCCCGGGCGATCTTGATGGCGTTCTCCACGGCCTCGGCCCCGGTGGAAACGAAGATCGCCCGCGCATCCTGGATCGGCGCGACGGCGCACAGCTTTTCGGCAAGCTCTACCGCGGCCGGGTACGGCGTCACCATGATGCAGGTATGGCTGAAGGCGTCCAGTTGCTCGTGCAACGCGGCTACCACGGCCGGGTGGCTGTGCCCGGTATTGACCACGGCTATGCCGGCGCCAAAGTCGATGTATCGCTTGCCCTCCACGTCCCAGAGCTCCGCGTTGCGGGCGCGCGCCGCGAACACCGGAAACAGGTTGCCCATGCCGCGGGCGAACGCCTTTGCCTTCCTCTGCTGCCAGTCACTGTTGTTCATGTCGCCGGATGCCATGATTTCTATCGGAATGTGCCCGTGCAGTGGTCGTGGCGCAAGTCTAAACCATGAAAATGGCTGTGTCTTGCGGCCGGTGCTGATAGTCTTGTACGCCGTGGCCAGGGGGAGAGACAGCGGCAGGTGGAATTTCTTATTCTGATAGCGGGTGTGGCGGGTTTGTGGCTGGGCACGGAACTCACCATCGGTGGCGCCCTGGCCATTGCGAAGCGCCATCGGCTTTCGGAGTTTTTTGTCGGGCTGGTCATTCTCTCCATCGGCAGCGACCTGCCGGAACTCGCCGTGGCGGCCGACGCCGGGGTCAAGGGCCTGATGGGCGTCAACGCCTCGGCAGTGGTGGTGGGAACCTCGTTGGGCAGCGTCGTGGCACAGATCGGTTTCGTCCTCGGCGTGGTCGGCGTCATCAGTCACCTCACGCTGCCGCGCCCGTACACTTACCGGCATGGGTCGGCGCTGCTCGCCGCGACGATTGTGCTTTACCTGGTTGCGCTCGACGGCCATGTTTCGAGGGTCGAGGGTTCGGTGCTGATCGCGCTCTACGCCGGCTACGTCGTCGCGCTGATGAATGGATCCAACGTGCCCGACGAGGAACCACGGCCTCTCGCGGGAGGCGGGTGGTCGTCCTGGCTGGCTCTGCTCATCGGATTGTCAGTGGTCATCGCCAGCTCCGAGGTCACGGTCAACCAGGTGGTCGGCATCGCCAAGGAATTCCAGATCAGCGAAGGCCTGATCTCGGTACTGATCATCGGCATCGGAACCAGCCTCCCGGAGTTGTCGATTTCGGTTGGCGCCATCCTGAAAAAGCGGACCGAACTCTCGGTCGGCAATATTATCGGCAGCAACATCCTCGATACCCTGCTGCCGATCGGGCTCGCGGCGGTCATATCGGAAGTCACGGTGGAACGGGGCTTCGTGACCTTCGACATCCCGTACATATTCGTGCTCACCGCCGTGGTCCTGACGATGTTCGCGATTCGGCGCGGCATCAGGCGGCCCGAGGGCCTCGTGATACTGTCCGCCTACGCCTGTTACGTCATCCTCAAGCTGCTCCAGCATTGACCCGGATTCGTAATCCGCTGCAAATTTTGTTAATATAATCCGGATATTGCCGAGCTTTACACTACAGCAGCAATCCACATGACTTTTTCCGGCCAGCTTTCGGCGGCCGGCGGCTACTGGCGTACCAGAATGCCGCAATTTTTCGAACAGGAGCTTTGAATGAGCCAAGCCAAACCAGGCGACACCGTAAGGATTCACTACACCGGGACACTTGACGACGGGACCCAGTTCGACAGTTCAACAGGGCGCGATCCACTCGAGTTCACAATCGGCTCGGGCCAGGTGATTCCCGGATTCGACAAGGCGGTCGAAGGCATGACCGTCGGCGACAGCAAATCGGTCAACATCGCAGCCAGCGATGCATACGGCCCGCGACATGCCCAAATGGTCCAGCAAGTGCCAAAAACCGCGTTGCCGGGCGATCTGGAGCCTCTCGAAGGCATGACGCTGCAAGCCCGCGGGAATGACGGCCAGGTCATCAACCTGACCGTGACGGCGGTCGGCGACGAACATATCACGGTCGACGGCAACCACCCACTGGCCGGCAGAGACCTCAATTTCGATATCGAACTGGTGGAAATCGCTTGAACTCCATGAGACTGGCAGGAGAATCTCCGCGGATCGACCGCGGCGCCACCGTTCACCATCCGCATCACGGCATCGGCAAGGTCCAAAAGGTCGGCAAACGGAAGTTCGCGGGCAGCAACGGCGACGACTTTGCGCAGCTGTATTTCAAGCGCGAACGACTGACGCTGATTCTGCCCACGCAAGACCTGGCTGAAACGGTGCGCAAGCCCATCGATGCCCGGCAGGCGAGCGCGGTTCTGGACTACATGAAACACTGGGAAGGCCATGCCAGCAAGCAGTGGAAGGCCCGCGCCGCCGCGAACCAGGAGGCCATGGACCGGGGCGACCCTTTCGAGTACGCGGAAGTGTGCAAAGGATTGAGCGAACTGGAATCGGAGGGCACCCTGCGCCATACCGACCGCGTGCACCTGAACCGCTCCTTCGAATTCCTGGCCGACGAGTTGGCCCACGCGTTGGACAAAACGCCCGACTTCGCGCGCATGCTGATCACCGAGGCGCTGGGCGACTAACCGGCGCCCGCGTGCGCCGGTGGCGTAGCGCGGGGCCCGTCGATGTGCACGATGCGGTCGCTGAAAAGCCCGTTGAACCGCGTGCGGCCGCTCAGGCTGTACGCTCCGATCTGGCCGAACTCCAGGTAGTCCCCCGAACCAACGTCCGCGGGCAGTTCCACCTCGCCCGGCAGCACGTCGGACGCGTCGCAGGTAGGTCCGTACAAGCGGAACGATGCGGTCCGGCCACCGAGCGCCTGCCCTCCGCGGAACGCCCGAACCGCATATCGCTCATGGGCCTTGAACCTGAGTTCCCAGAATATGCCGTACATGCCGTCGTTCAGGTACAGGCGGCGATCCTTGCGCAGCAGGACTTCGACCACGGCGGACAAGCCCGGCGCCGCGAGCGCCCTGCCCGGCTCCGCCAGGATTTCGCCTCCCGGCGCCAGCGGTAGTCTTTTCGCGGCCGCGGTCACCGTCGCGAAATACGCTTCCAGCGGCGGCACCTCAAAGCCCGGGTAGGGCTTGGGGAAACCGCCGCCGATGTCAACCAGCCGGACCTTGAACGGCAGCGCTTCGAGCACTGCCGAGGCCACCTCGATCGCATGCGCGTAAGCGTTCGTCCGCGTGACCATCGAACCCACGTTGAAGGCCAGCGCAGGCTCGGCCCCGCTGGTGCGGATGAGTTGCAGCAGGCCGGCCACGTCGGCCGGGGGGGCGCCGAACTTGCTCGAGAGGTCCATCATGGCCGAAGCGTGGCTGACCGCCATGCGCGCGAACACCACGCACCCGGACAGATCGACTTCCGCCGCCAGGGCGGGCAGGCGATCGGCGTGATCGATCATGAAATGCCTGACGCCAAATTCCGCCTGGGCCCTCCGGGCAGCGCCGCGCGGGGCGACGGGCACCATGAAGTAGCAGGTTGCCGACGAGCACGATCGGCGCACAGTCGCGATCTCCGCCACGGAAGCACAGTCGAAATGGGCGACGCCGGCCATCCGCAACAGCGTCAGCACGTCCGGGTCGTCATTGGCCTTGACCGCGTACAGGACCCGCCCGGGAAAGCCGCGCAGAAAATCCTGCGCCGTGTCCCGGTAGACTTGCGGATAGATGCAGTACACGGGCTCGCGAGGCGCCCAGGCCTGCAGCATGGCGGACACATCCGCGAAGCGCGGTCGCTTGGCGTCCATAACCTACCGGTAGCCAACCCACACGGCCGCCACCATGGTGACGCTGCCGAGCGCCAGCAGCAGCGCCATCAGCGGCCAGATGAACCGCAACCAGCGGCCGTAGGGGATGCCGCAGATGCCCAGGATGCCCATCAGGACCGCGTTGGTCGGCACGATCATGTTCATCAGGCCGTCGCCCATCTGGTAGGCCAACACCGCAACCTGGCGCGTCACGCCGACGATGTCCGAGATCGGCGCCATGATCGGCATGGTGACGTAAGCCTGGCCGGATCCGGACGGGATGAAGAAATTCAGGATGCTCTGGATGAACAGCATTCCGACGGCCGAAACTTCACTGCCGGCCGCCAGCAAGGGCTGCGACAGGTTGTTGACGATGGTGTGCAGAACCTGGCCGTCGCTGAGCATTATCTCGATGCCCCGGGCGAACCCGATCAGCAGGGCCGTGTTCACCAATTCACCCGCCCCGGCGACGAACTGCTTCGCCATGTCGTCCGGGCGCGTCCCGCTGATCAGGCCCGTGACCAGGGCGAGCGCAAAAAACACCCCGCCGAGTTCGACGAAATACCACTGGTGAACCTTGATGCCCCACACGGCCAGCGCCAGCGCCAGCAGCGTCGCGACCAGCACGGCTCGTTGCCGGGGCGTGACCGGCGCGGCCAATGGCGGCTCCGGCGGCTGGGCCTCGGCGATGTCCGAAACCAGCGACGCGGAGGGATCGAGGCGCACTTTGCGCGCGTAACGAAGCACGTACCAGAAGCCCACGGCGAAAAACGCGGGAAACATGGCCAGCCGGAATCCCAGGCCGGAAACCGGGGCGAGTCCGGCCACCTCCTGCGCCACCAGCACGGTAAACGGGTTCATCACGGCCGTGCCGTAACCGATCCCGTAGCCGACGACCATGATGCCGACTGCGGCGACCGTGTCCATCCGCATGCCGATGCAGAGCGTGATCAGGATGCCCACCAGCGGGATATACTCCTCCGCCATCCCGATGGTCGACGAACCCACCGCGAAGGCCAGCATGCCCATCAGCACCAGCAGGGCGGGCTGCCCCCCGAAGCGCTGCAGCACCCTGCCGAGGGCCGCATCCAGCGCGCCCGTCGCGCGGATCACCGCCAGCGCGCCGCCGATGATGAAGACGAAAAAAATGATGCCCTGGGCCGAGCCGAGGCCCCGCGGAATCACCGTGAACAGCGACCACAGCGGCAGCCGCTCCACGTCGGCCAGCACCGCGTAGGTTCCGGGCACGACCACTTCGTGGCCGTGATCGTTGACCTGCGTTTCGAATGCGCCGGCCGGCAACAGCAGGGTGAGCACGTAGGCCAGCAGGATCATGCCGTAAAGCAGGACCAGCGTATGCGGTACTTGCCATTTGCTTGTCACGATCAGCCCCTTACTCGCTTCACGAACCAGGCGGCGAACAGCAGGAACACCCCGAAGCTGACCCCGCCGACCAGCCACTCGGGACCCAGCCAGTCCGTACCCACACCCGCAGGACGCGCGCCCTGGAAGAAAGCGACGCCGGCAATCGCCACGCCGAGCAGGCCTTCCCCGCCGACAAACCCCGAACCCAGCAGCACGCCCCGGTCGCGGCGCCCGATGGCCTCGGCGTCGCTGCTCGAACGCCGCTCCAGCCAGAGCTTGAGCATGCCGCCGAAGAAGATCGGCGTCATCGTGGAAACCGGCAGGTACACCCCGACGGCGAACGGCAGCGACGGAATCCGGAGCAGCTCCGCCAGCACGGCGATACCCACACCGATGGCCACCAGGCCCCAGGGCAGGTTCTGGTCGAGCACGCCGTCGATGACGAGCTTCATCAGCGTGGCCTGCGGCGCCGGCAACTCCTCGCTGCCGAACCCGAAGGTCTCGGCCAGCAGCAGCACCGCGAGGCAGACGAACGTTGCGGATGTCAGCACCCCGACCAGTTCGCCGGTCTGCTGGAGACGCGGCGTGGCGCCGAGCAGGTAGCCGGTCTTGAGGTCCTGGGAGGTGTCGCCCGCGATGCTGGCCGCGATCGCGACCACGCAGCCGACCGTAAGCGCGGCCGCCTTGCCCGCG
>Ga0209536_100004841_pt1 | contig 21168 bp, 15 predicted proteins | sample DeeMarSeWOR28_12_FD_187461 | JGI IMG/M metagenome (GOLD analysis project Ga0209536, IMG submission 187461) | Marine sediment microbial communities from White Oak River estuary, North Carolina - WOR-2-8_12 (SPAdes) (version 2) | ecosystem: Environmental > Aquatic > Marine > Intertidal zone >... | reverse complement strand
CAGCGGAAGTGGCGGAAGTGGCAGACGCGCATGATTCAGGTTCATGTGTCCGCAAGGACGTGGAGGTTCGAGTCCTCTCTTCCGCACCCGGTCCTCTATAAACGTCGACCTCTGTATCTACGAGGACATCGAACCGACGGTGGGCTCGGCCCCTTCTGAGGGGCCTCCCTATTGCAGCACAGGCGAGTCCTCGAAGAGGCGCGTCGCGCGCCGTGGCTGGAATGAGTGCCCTGAGCCTGCAATTTTTTCATAGAGTCCGCATGTTGTTTATAGGTGCCAGCTGTTGTGGCTTGAATGGTTTTCTTTGATTTCAGATAGTTAGTGGGGTTCCGACTTCGGTATGGGAGTTGCATCTAGAACGGACGTGGCTGGGAATTCTAGAAAAGGGCGCGAGGGGCTGACGCTGCTGGAGCTGATGGTCGTCTTGGCGGTCATGGGTGTGCTCGTCAGCGCCGCCATGCCCAACATCGGCGACAGCTTCGCGGACCGGCGCGTCGCGATGGTGGCTCGGGAAGTGGTGTCGCTCTTTCAGCGCGCCCGGTACATGTCGATGGCCTTCGGCCGCGCGCACCAGGTCGTCTACCAAAACGACGGGGGCACCGCTCTGGCCGGCTCGAACCCGTACGCCTTCGAAACCCTGCGCGGCAGCAGCGCGGGTTGCGCGCTGACCAGCTTCAAAATCGCCGGCGGCCCGGAGCTCGAAGAGATGAAGTGCGCCGACAACTGGCGCTGCGTCGACAACCTTTATCCGGACACCTACGACCCAGATCCGGGCGACAACGACGTCATTCGCGTCGACGGACACAACTTCGCGACGTTTTGCTACGAGGCTGGCTCGAACAACCAGGTCTTCATCGACTCGGTCCTCCACTCGAATTGGCAAACCGACCCTGAAAGGGCCGGGTTTGGCTTCCTTGTCTACCGCAGGGTCGGGACGGATGTGGTCGGCGTCGTGCGTAAAGTCCTGATTCCCGCCGGGACCGGAACCCCACGGATCATGCGATGAACAAATTGAGAAAGACAGAGTCGGGTTTCACCCTCGTCGAGGTCATGATCGCGATTGGCATCATGACCGTCGGCTCGCTCGGCATCCTCGCGATGCACCAGTCGGTGAGCCATGCGAACAGGGCCGCGCTCGAAATGAACACCGCCTTGGCGATCACCGAGCGCTGGGTCGAGCGGGTCGAACGGGATTCGCTCGGTTGGACCGAGCGGGGCATCACCAGCACCTCGCTTCTTGCGACCGATTACCTAAAAGCGCTCTCGAACCAGGTCACGGGCACAGCTTGGTTCAGGCCGGCCCCCCCTTCAGACAAAGAATCCTATGGTTTTGACTACTTCGGCGAGGACATAGAAGGAAGCGACAAACCGAAGTACTGCACCAACTTGCGCCTGAGCTGGTTGCGGCAGGGAAGCTCCGCCCGGGTCGACATTCGCACCTACTGGTATCGCGAAGGCCACATGGCCGGCACCGCAACCCACTCGGACTGGGTGGATGGAACGGCCTTTCGCAACGCCGATTGCGACGCCGTGATCGCGGATGGCTGGGGCCTCGAGGGGGGTCCACTACCCCCGAACATCGACGTGGTCTTCGCCTCGACCGTGGTGACCTGGCTAAGGAGGGAAGGAACGTGAACAAGAGCGGCTTCACTCTCATCGAGCTGATGGTGGCGATGGTCGTAGGGCTCACCGCGATCACCTCGGTCTACAGCCTCGGCTCGGCGATGAGCCAACAGTTCTTCGAAGAGCAACGGACTGCGACCACGCAAGGGTCGTCACGTGCCGCGATGATGGAGCTTCGTAGGGATATCTCTCGGGCAGGCCTCTTCGGCTCGCCCGCCGCCAATCTCGAATCCACCTGCGACTCGATCATTCCAGTTCTCCAGAAGTACGGCGGCGGAACCTCCCCCATAGGCGCCTTTCAGTATTACGCCGACACCGATAAGTCGCTCCTCAACCCGAGCGAGAACACCTGGGTCCATGGAGACCGGCTCCGCGTGCTCACCAGCCTGTACCTCACTGACGAGCTCCTCGTCGACTCGATCAGCCCCGAGGGAACGCACATCATCCTCGACAACAGCAACCAGGCATACCGGAGGACCTTTCTCTGGGGCCAGACGGCGGGGCCCTTCGTCGGCGGCCAAGAGGCGCCGGACTACCTGGACGGCAGTCTCGGCTGGGACTCCGCCTGGGCTCTGGAGACCGCGAGTTGGAAGGGTGTCGGTCAACAAGGCGCGCGTGCCTTTCAGACCGGATCGGTGCTTCACATCGAAACACCCGAGGGGCGTCACTTCTTTCGGACCTCCTTCGGGAAGGCAGACAACACCCAAAATCAAATGCGCATCCTAGTCGACCCGCCCCTACCCGTCGGCACTGCCTGCCTTCCGGGACAAGGCGGGGGATCCAACATCGCGCCTCTGCAATGGGTCGAGTACGCGCTCGTCACTCCGAGCTCGGTCAGCACCGATTTCATGGACTTCGACGAGGTGTTCTTTCTCGATCTCGAATCATCGTTGACCGCTGGCGCTGTCGGCACGCTGCGCGAAGAGGGGAACGTCCTGCTAGTGCGACGCATCCTGGAGCCGAATACCGGCAACGTGCGGCAGGGCACCACCCAGGTGCTGGCGGAATTCGTCGCCGACTTCCAGGTGAGCTTCCTACTCGACACCGACTCGGGAAAGGCAATAGGACCGTCGATCACCGACTTCGCCAGCGCGCTAACCGGCACCTCCGACGAGGACACCATCAACGATAACCCGAACCAGGTCCGTTCGGTGCACATCGATTTGGGGATTCGCAGCCCGCTCGAGGACCCGTCCATCCCATACTCGAACAGCGGCTCGATCAGCACGCGCTTCGAGGTGAACGCCGCTGAAAAGGGCTCCGCGCGCGTGCGCCACATGCGCATCGAAATCCCCGTCATGAGTGTCGCAAGGAGGAACCTCTGATGAAACAGCCTCGAAAACAAGAGGGCGCGGTGCTCTTCGTCGTCCTGATGATCGTGATGGTCGGTACGGCGAGCGCGGTGTACTCGGCCACGACCGTTTCGCACGAGGTCCGGGGTACCGGCTACGCGCGTCAGCAGATGCAGACCCGATACGCTGCCCGCGGCGCCCTGATCGCCGGGCTCGAGTGGTTCGACATTTTCGGCCCAATGACCGTCCGCGACATCCTGCAGACCAGTGGCGACACCGATGGGAAGCTCTTCACATGTGCCGGGGACGCCACGGCCGCCACGAGACACTGTTATCCAGAACCTCCTTTGGCCGGGGGTCGCCGAGCCTATAGGCTCTACCCGGAGCACTTCGAAGCGCTGATCGAGCCCGACGACAGCGGCCATTTCAAGAAGATCCCCGTCGACTCCGATGCGGTATTTGGCGCAGGCTCGGCGTACAGCCCGGCGGTCGTCGTCGACCTCTATGACGAGCACATCGTGAGCACGCTACCGCCCGGCGCGGCAGCGCAAGGAGGCACGAAGTTCAAATACATGCGCACGACCATGACGGCTCGCGGTCGCGCGCAGGTGGGAGACGGCACCGCCGATCACTCGGAAGCCGGGGACGTCGGTCGCCAGTGGAACGAGGCGGGCGCGGACATGCGCGCATACGTCATCAGCGGGCCATTCATTTCGGGGACATGATGAGATTTTGGCTTCACATAGCAGTTGTCGGCCTACTGGTCGCCACAGTCGGACCTAGCGCAAAGGTTTCAGCGCAGGAACCGGACATTCGAAATATTCGGCCGCATGTGATTCTTCTGGTCGACACCTCGGGGTCGATGGAGCGAAAGCCCAACTGCCTCTGCACCACGCCAGGATGCACCGAATGCCTTCCCATGTGCGGCGGGGCACCGGGAACCGACGAACAGAATCGCTGGTCCGTCGTCGCCCAGGCCCTCACCGGCGAGTTCGACACCTACGAGTGCAACTCCGATCTGCGAATCGGGGGCATCTACACAGGCGAGTACGACGAAGGCTACTTCCTTCCGCACATTCAGCTCCCGCACGAGCTCGGCGGAACGCAGAGCGCAAATGGCGTGCTCGACACCTACATCGAGCGCATCAAGTTCGGGCTGATGACCTTCGATTCGGTCGGCACATTGATCGACCGACCTCCGCTGGTCACCGAAGCCGACTTCCTGACGGTGCCGTTTCAAGCAGATTCGCTCAGCACCAAGGGCATGTACTCGTACGCCGACGACAAGTCCTATTCGTTTCCGGGATCTCTCGCGCCGCACATGATCAACAACGGCATTCGGTCGGCGAGCGCTCCAGAGGGCGGCTTGGTCACCGTGGGCGCGGACAGCACCGCGGCGATGGCCAACACGAACGCGGCAATTCAGGCCACCATTCTCGGCGACATCGGCCTCGGTAAGAATCCACTGCGCCCCTATGGCGCGACGCCGACGGCAGCGATGGTCAGCGACCTCGAGTACTTCATTCAAAACGACATTTTCGTGCAGAGGAAGACGGTCGCAGGTGGGGATGGCGATGCCTACTACGGCTGCCGGCCGCGAAGCGCCGTTTTGATCACGGACGGTTTGCCAAACGGCGATATGCGGGGAAACCCCGTGAACTGCCAGGACGAGCCCGTGACCGAGCTCGGCTGTCCCTACGATGAGATCTCCGACACCGTTTCGTCCATGATCGGCGCGGGCGATTTGGACAAGTTCTACGTCATCGGCTTCGCACTCGATGGGGACCCGGCGAAGGTCGACGAGGTGGTGAACCTGCTCAACGACGTCGCTTCGGTGGGTGACACGACTGAGGCCTTCCTGGTCGCCGATCGCGCCGAGCTCGTCACCGCCTTGAGCTTCATTTTCAACGAGCAGAACCCCGGGGCGACCAGCCGAACGGCACCGGTCCTGACGGGCGCATCGCCAGGCCTCGTAGAGTCGCAGTTCATTTCCGGGTTCAATGCGTCCCTGGACTCGACGGACCCCTGGGACGGGGTCTTGGAGCGCAGGCGCTTCTTGTGCGTCGATGGTATTCCGGTTCCGCAAGACGTGACGGACGCAGACCGCTTCCACGAAGTGCTCAACGGGCAGAACGCAGCCCCGTCGGACGTCGAGGCCTGGGGTGGCTCGAGCTCGAAAGTCAGCTTCACGGGCGGATTCTCGAGAAACCTCTGGACCGTGCTGCCGGACGATCCAGCAGATGTCAATACGCACCTCACCGGCAGCGGCGCGAACAAGCTCACGTCGGCGGGTTTCGATGTACCTGGCGAGGGTGCGGCGATCGTCGAGCAACGCGCCGGCGAGTTCAGCACCGCGATCGATCCCGAGTACCTATTGGGAGTGGGCAGCACCGATACGGCGATGAGAAATACAGTGGTCGAATGGGTTCACGGCGTGCCTGGAAGCGGTCGCGAAGATGAGCGTCTGGGCGACATCTACCATTCTACGCCAGCGATTGTGGGCCCGCTGGTCGATGATCTCGACGACAGCTCATTCAACGACTGGCGACTGGGCTTGGGCTACCAGGCGAGCCCGGATGCTTCCGAAGACCTGTCGACGGATGGATGGCAGTTGAGCGAACGCCCTCGGGTGATCTACGCATCAACGAACGATGGCGTGATCCACGCCTTCCTAGCCGACGACTACGAGCTCGACACCTTCACCTCGGCCAAGAACCTCGACGAGTTTGCTTGTGCCGATGGAAAGGCCGCGGGCACCGAGCTCTGGGGTTTCATCGCGCCGATGTTTCTCGACGACCTCGACGACCAGCTGGCCGGCGGCAGCAAGCAATGGTACGCGGACGGGAGTATTCAGGTCCGCAATCTCTACGACGTTCGCCCCTTCGCGGCAGAGCAGGGCGGCGCGACGAACGTCTGGCGCACGGTCCTCTTCGTCAGCTTCCGAAACGGCGGCAACGGCATGGTGGCGCTGGACGTCACCAATCCATGTAAGCCGGAGTTCCTCTGGCAGTTCACCGCCCCAAACCTCGGCGACACCTACGGGCAACCCACGGCCGCACAGATTTTGCTCCAGGGTGGAGACAATGGCAGCGGCGGCCCGGCTTTCGTGCTGAAGCAGTCGCGCGCCGTGATCATGCTCCCCGGCGGACAAGGCGTGATCGACGGCAGCTCCTGCCCAATCGCCTCAGGTCCTCAGCTTCCCGAAGACATGAAACAGGCAAACGGCGACGTCATCACGCCCCGTGCCAACCGACGCTGCTGGCGAGATGAGACGACGGTGCCGCCGGAAACGAAACATGGCCGAGTCCTCTATTTCATCGACATGATCACCGGCAGGATTATCCAGGAGCTGAAAGAAGACACGTTCCTGGCACCGCTCACGGGCGCGGTTTCAGTGTACCGAGGCGATACCGGCACCACAGGCAGCGTGGCATACACCGTGGACGCCGATGGCGTGCTCTGGCGCATCGACGTGTCCTCGCCGGATCCAGATGACTGGGAGGCTCGGGCGCTCCACGACCTCTACTACGACGAGGCCAGTGACGTCGCCGAGCCGACGTTCTACGCACCGGCGATCAGCACCGACATCCAAGGGCGAATCGTCATCCTGACCGGAACCGGCAACATCGACGTGCTCGACGATGCAACAGCGATCAACAAGGTCGTGTCGATTACCGAGACGCTGACCTTTGCGGCCGACGGTTCGGTCGACACGGTTGACGGCCGGCTCAATTGGGAAATCGAGCTGGATCCGGGCGAGCAGATGACCGGCCCGATCGAGCTCTTCAGTGGTCAGGTCTTTTTCGGATCGTTCAAGGCGGCGAGCGGCACGGCGATCGATGCCTGCCCGTTCGGAGGCAGCCGTATCTTCGGCCTGAACTACTTGGATGACCCCACCAGTGCGGGTGATCCCTTGCCCGTGCTGGAGGATGCCTTGGGGACTCCGACCTACGTTCTCGATAAGAACGACATCCCTTTGCTAGAAAACGCTCTGCTCGTCGGCCTACAAGTCGCGCAGGAACCCGTCTGCATCACGACGCAGGACATCAGCATAACCGATCCTTTCGACGGCTCCACGTCAACCCTGGCGATGCCCATCGCGACGAGCGGGCGCGAGTACAAGTTGATGGGTCACCTCAGCGGCTCTTCTGCCATTCCGGTCAACCAGCTCGCGATCAACATCCTCGACGAAACGATCAGCGCGCCCGAAGGCTTCACGGTGGTCTCGGGCATGGCCGATACTGTGGAATGACCGGCGGCGTGATGATACTTCCTAGAGCGATGAATGCTTCCCCGATCCTCTTGCTGACTCTCGTGGCCCATCTGCTGGTCCCCGCCGGCTGCACCTCGAGGCCCGAGCGGGACACGCCCATGGGCGCTAGCGGTCCCCAGCGGGAGCAGGCGGGAGCGGAGTCCGGGAAGCGCGCGCCCCACACTCGAACGTTTGACGCCGAGGGGCGTCTGCTCCCATCGGACGAGTACATCGTAGGAATCCGGCTTCCCCGAGGCGCCGAGCTCCATCGCGAAGATGGGGTCCTTCACGTGTATCGAATCCGCGCCCCGATCGACAAGGTGCTCGCCTATTTCGGGCCCATGATGATCACCGGCAACGTGGAGCGTCGCGGGACGGGCGCGGTCTACAAGCAGGCGAGCGTTCGCGGCGCCGAAGTCAACCCCACCAAGGTCGACGTGTCGATTCTCGAGATCGGGAGCAAGGTGACCCGCATCTCGGTGACCGAGCTTCCACCTCCATCCAAGTACGCTCCTAGCCCCGAGCAAACCAAGGCTGCCGCCAAAGCTGCCTTCCGCACGCTCGATTGAGAGAGGCGCCGTCAGGGCTCCCGATAGGCGGCAAAGGTGCACTGAACCGTACCGGCGCTCAGCGAGGCGGTGACGACCATGCTGGTGGAGACCCGCGCTGGGTCGTCCATCCGTCGTAGGCGCTCGACTAGTTGTGCGGCGCGTTGCGACCAGACCCGGCTGTTGAGCTCGGGGACCGCTACTTGGCAGGCGACCGGTCCGTGCGGAAACGCTTCCAGAAGTCCCATGAATCGTTTCACGGTGGCGAGAGACACCTGCCCGTTGGCGCCGAAGAACCGTTCCGAGCGGACCAGCACGGAGCCATCCAGGCGATCGGCGGCGAAACCTGTGGCCAATGCGGTTTCGACGAGCTCCGTCGAGGCACCCGGGCGTGGCTCCGGCCATTGCGCGCGCGCCTCTCCGATGACGGCCTCGCTCTCCAACAGGAGCGACTCGGCAACTTTGGCAGGTTTCGGCCGTTCGCTCTCGACGAGGTCCGCCCGCTCACGGAGCGGCCGAAGCTGCTCGTCGGGCACCCCGAGGGCCTCGGCAAGAGCGAGGTTGAGTCGCACTCGAGTCAGCACGGCGTCGAGGGTCGCATCGCTCAGCTTGGGCGACTCGGTCAATGCTCCTAGCCGCTCCGCTTCTCGGAGCGCGACCGCTCTAGCCTCGTAACGAGAAATGTCTCGGGCGACGACCGCGGAAGCCTCCTGGTCGCGGGCCAGCTGCTTTGACCAGCGTTCCTCCTCCTCTTGAAGCTCCGCGCGCTGACGATCCAATCGCACGCGTTCGGCTTCGGCGATGGCCGCGGCCAACCAGAGCCGGGCCTCGGTTCGATAGTCGTCGGCGGCCGTCTCGTCCTTGTGCCGCCGCGCGTCCTCCGCGTCGGCCCAGGCCGAGCGCGCCTGACTGTAGAGATCGGGAGCCTGCTCGCGTGCGAGCTCTGCCGCCGGCGTGGCAAAAAGCGTATCGGACGTTCGCGACGCTTGCGATCCGGCGCAGGCCGCGCTGGCGACGGAGCAAAAGAGAAGCGCCGCGCGTGCGATCAAGGACGTTCTCCTTCGCGCGCCAGCGATGCCCGATCTTTCATGAGCGCCTCGAGCACCCGTCGCTGCGCGTTGGCGCGTTCACGGCTCGAGCTGAGGCGGCGTTGGGTGGCAAACAGCTCGGCCTGGGCCCTGCGATGCGCGAGTTGCCGATCCGCCAAGACCATGGCGGCCTCGGCGATCTTCCGGGCGCGTGAGGCTGTGCTTGGATGTTCGGCGTCGTGAGAAGCGGCCGACAGAGCCCTCCGCGCTTGCTCGAGCGCCCCCTTGGCATACTTGGCATCGTTGCGAGCCTCGAGCTGAGTGAGTCGGTTCCGAAGCTCTACGGTCTGCGCCGACGCGCTCGCCTCATTCGCTAGCCCTGAAGAGGCGGGGAGGGCGCAGGCGAGCCCGAGCACAATGAAACCGGCGCCGCCCAAACGCGCCCAGCTCGGCTCATTGAAACGAGAAGCGAATCTCGTAATCGCAAATGCGATACACGTCGCCTTCTTCGATTCGCTTGGATTCGACACGTTGACCCGCGAACTCGATTCCATTCGTGCTGCCCAAGTCTTTCATGAAGTACGCTCCATCGTGAAAGACGATCGCCGCATGCTTGCGTGAAACATTGCCATCACGAATCGGGAGATCCGTGCTTCGCGCACCTCTGCCGATGATGAACTCGTCTTTGTCGACGGGAATCGATTCGCCGTTGAACTGAAGCATCAGGACTCGTCGGCGTGCAAGGTCGGAGGGCCGGCGCCCGGGGAGCGGTGGTGGCACGGTAGCCGCCATCAACGGATTGACGGCCGGCTGCACGGTCGGGCGGCGCGAGGGCACCGGCGTCAGCATGGGTGGCCGCCGAGCGTCGATGGACAGCGCAGACCTCACTGGCCCACCCGCGACCGCCGAGTTGACGAGGTCTTGGGATTGCACTCCAACGGCGGCAACAGACTGCTCGCGCGCGCGCGCATACTCGCGCATCGCCTCGTTGATCAGGTAGTCGACCGAACACTGATGCTCGTTGCTTAATCGATCGAAGATCTCGAAGAGGTAGTCGCGGCACTGAAATGCACGCATTGTTTTCCTGTCGCCCTGATCAGCCATGGCTTCGACTACTCACTCTTTGTCACCTTCCTCGCGTGTCCGAAGCGCCGTGACGGCGGCTTCCGCAACCTGGCCCACCGTTGTCACCGGTGGATTCAGCTCCGTCCAACCTTGCCCCGCAACCGCGCCATCATCCGACATCAACCGCTTCATGACGGGGACATCTGCTTCCCCACCTCTGCGTTCAAGATAGCGCAATGCGACCACACGATTCCACCACTGTTGCGAATTGAGCAGTGGGATGACGGTCGATGTAGGCGGAGGTGTCATTTGGCTCATCCGGGTCGCGTAGCCTTCGAGCTCCTCTGGCTCGTACTGAATCCCCGGAGCTGACGGTAATCGTTGTGAAAATGGCTCGATCGCGGAGGAGCCCCCGAGGGACAGAACCAGCTCGCCGGCCCGCCAGCGGAGGCGCTTTTCGAGCTTGTCCGACGCTGTGCAGGAAGCCTCGGTGCATCCGACGCGCTCGACGAGGGGCCAAAGCCGAGGAATTGCATCGCGGCTGCGGACATCTCCAACGCGATCGAATGCATAGTCGCGCACCTCGACCGGGTTGCTCGAATCGAGGGCGATCGATAGCAAACGGTTCAGGTGTGTGCGCGTCACGTGCCCCTCGAGCGCCTTGAGGGCGGTAGCTCGCCGCGCGTTGAGGCGCTCGATCCACGCTTCGGGGTCGCCCTCTCCGGGCTTGGTGTCAGCGATCGCGAGCAAGCGGCTCGACACCAGTGCTTGCTCGCCGAGGTACTGCATCGCCGGGAGCGCCCCCTGATTGATGTAGTTCTCGCGGTTGTAGAGCGCCAAGGAGCTCACCCGCGCTTCGTCGGGCTCTTCGCCCGATGCCTTGAGCGAATCGCGAATCTGATCGGCAAGCCAGTTCACGAAGGCGGCTTTCTCCATCGCTTTTTCGATCGTCACGAGCCGCGCGCCTGCGCGTTTTCTGGTTTGTTCGTCGCCGTCTTCCCCAATGATTTCTGAGATCTTGATCATCGCTTGGGGCGGCATCTTCTCGTGCAGCGCATCGACGAGCATGCCCGCTGCCTCCGCACCGAGAGCCCGCGTCACCTGCTCGGCGCTGTAGTCCCCTGCGAGGCTCCGTCCTTCGAAGTCGGCGGAGTACCAGCCTACGACGGCGCGGATGAGCTCGTTGCGAGAGCTCTCCGGCGCATAGGGCACCACCATGTACGCAGCGTCCTTCGCGCGCACCTGCATCGGGTCGGGGCCTTTGGCCCCCGGATCGGGCTTCTCGGACAGCACCGCTTCGAGGCGCGGGATCATTCCGCCCACGATGCTTTCGCTGGTCGCGCGATCCTCGCGGCGGAGATCATCGAATGACTTCTTGAGAAGGGCGAGCGCATCCACGTCGCTGCGATCCATCTCGACGAGGGCCAGCGCCGCTTCGGTCCGAAGCTCGGGACTGTATCGGTCGCTGCCGATCACCGCGCTGAGCCTCGCCGGCCCTTTGACGGTTTCTTTCCATTGCTGCACGTCCTCGCTATCAACCTTGCACCCCGTCAGCATCACGCCAGCGACCGAGCAAAGAACCATGATCTTTGTCGTCCAACCCATGCGACCGGCGAAACCATCCCCCCTGAACATGCAAGCCGGCAAGATAATAGAGGATTCCGTTGCGCTTTCAAGACGCTTGGAACGCCGTGATTTCTTGACCACGCAAGCTGCGCGCGCATAGCCTGCAGATGTAGGAGGCATCTTACTTGAGCGCACATGAAACCACCTCTTCGGGTGACCTGACGGCCCCGGAGGGCAGGGGGCAGGATGTTCTCGCGATCCTGGCCCTGACCGCGACCGTCCTTCTGACGCTGGCGCTCGTCTCTTACGACGCGCGAAACGGTGCGGCCAACTTGGTCGGCCCGGTCGGCCATCGATTCGCCCGAGCGCTGATGGTCGCCTTTGGCCTGGTCGCCTGGTTCTTGCCGCTCGAGGGCGCCCTGCTCACCTGGCGACTGTTCCGCAGGCGTTCCGCAATGCTCGGCGTGGCCACGCTGGCCTCGACGCTCGTCCTCGTCGTGATCGGTGCGGCGCTCGGGCACCTGCTGATCGAGCCGAAGGCGGTATGGGGGGCATCGCCTGGAGGCGCGGTCGGAGAGCTGCTCGGCGAGGTTCTTCGCTCTCTGCTTGGATTTTACGGGACGGTGATCATCGGCTTCGCGATTCTGGGAACCGCCGTCATCCTGCGAACCCCCTGGACACTCGAAGAGACCGTTCAAGCGTTCGCGCGACTGGGCCATGTGGCATGGGCGAAGGCTCGAGGCCTGATCCTGGCGCTTCGCGATGCCTGGGCAGAAGCCCGAGAGATTCACGAAGAAGAGATCCGAGCAAGTCAGCCCCGGATCATGGGCATGCACTACGATCGTGAGGAAATGCAGAGCGTGCCGTCCCCGTCGATCGCGACCCCCACGCCGACGCCTAGAGCGCAGAATCCCGGGGCCAACTCGGCCGAAGGCCCGAAGATCGTCGCGCCGAAAGAGACTCAGCAGAAGCCCTTGGAGATCTCGACGGCTCCACAGCGCCGTCACCGCGACTTCAATCTGCCTCCGACGAGTCTTCTCGACGAGCCGAATGCCTCCGAAATCCTCGTCGACGCCGAGGCGCTTCGCGAAAATGCGGAGCTACTGACGGAGAAGCTCGCGGCCTACGGGGTGCGGGGCCGAGTGGACGAGATCCATCCTGGGCCGGTTGTGACGATGTACGAGTTCGAGCCGCAGAGTGGCACGAAAGTTTCCAAGATCGCGGGCCTCGCCGATGACCTCGCAATGGCCTTGGCAGCCCAGAAGGTGCGCATCGTGGCGCCCATTGCCGGCAAGGCGCGGGTTGGCTTCGAGCTCCCGAACGACTTCCGGCAAACCGTTCATCTCCGCGAAATCGTCGAAGATCGGCGTTGGGATCAGCAGGTGGGTGCCCTTCCGATGGCGCTTGGTAAGGACATTGGCGGCCAGCCTGTCTATGTGGACCTCGCACGGATGCCGCACCTGCTGGTCGCCGGTGCAACCGGGTCCGGCAAGAGCGTCGCGCTCAACGTGATGCTGACTTCGATCCTCGCAAAGAAGACACCGGAAGAAGTTCGGATGTTGATGATCGATCCAAAGGTAGTCGAGCTGCAGGTCTTCGATGGGATCCCGCACATGCTGCTACCTGTCGTCACCGACATGAAGAAGGCGGCGCTCGCTCTGCGATGGGCGGTCGACGAGATGGAGCGGCGCTATCAGGTGTTTGCCGATGCGGGCACCCGGAACATCGACACCTACAATCGGCGGGTCGACCGCGTCCTGCGGGGCGAGCTCTCGATCGAGAAGTTCATCCCGAAGCGCAAAGGCAAAGTCAGCGCCCAGGACGCGAACGGTCAGGAGATCCTGCTCGACCCGACCGACGGTGAAGCCGCCGATGCGGAGAACTTCGAGCCGGAGAAGCTGCCGTCGGTGGTGGTCGTCGTCGACGAGTTCGCCGACCTGATGATGGTCGCTGCCAAGGACGTCGAAGCCTGCATCGCGCGGCTCGCACAGAAAGCGCGAGCCGCTGGCATCCACGTGATCCTCGCCACCCAGCGCCCCAGCGTCGATGTCATCACCGGCATGATCAAAGCGAACTTCCCCGCGCGTGTGGCATTCAAGGTGGCGCAGCGGCAGGACTCGATGACGATCCTCGGCCGCTCCGGAGCAGAGCACCTCCTGGGCATGGGCGACATGCTCATGATTCCGCCAGGGTCCGGCGATCTGCAACGCGTGCATGCGGCGTATGTCAGCGAAGAGGAAGTCAAAGCGGTCTGCGACTTCCTGCGCGAGCAGGGCGACCCCGAATACCACGAAGAGATCCTGAAACCACGTGACGACGACGGCTTCAGCGCCGAGAGCGACGACCCGCTTTATGACAAGGCCGTCGCCGTCGTTGCAAACGCAGGCTACTGTTCGATCAGTCATGTGCAACGTCAGTTGGGCGTCGGCTACAACAAGGCCGCAAAGCTCGTCGAGCAAATGGAACAGCAAGGCGTCGTAGGGCCACCGAGCTCCAAGGCAGGGGGCCGGCGAGAAGTGCTCGTCGGGCCGATGTAGGGGAGCTCTAACGCGGCCCCGAACGCACGCGCTCGCGTCCCCCGCGCCCCGGTTGGCGCCGGTCATCACCTCATCGCAAAGTCAGTCCAATGCCTTCGGACGACGAGCTGATCGCCCTCGATCGGGCCCACCTGTGGCGCCCGTACACCTCGAGTGAGGATCACGAAACGCGGCCGCTTCTCGTCGTCGATCGGGCGGAAGGGCCTTGGTTGATTGCGGCCGACGGGCGGCGGTTTCTCGATGCAAGTGGCTCTTGGTGGTGCAACAATCTCGGTCACGGGCATCCGCGTCTTCGCGCCGCGATCACGAGGCAGTCCGAACGAATGATGCACTGCACGCTGGCGGCGGCGACGCACGAACCTGCGGCGCTCCTCGCGGCCGAGCTCGCCGAGATTGCCCCCGATGGCCTCGAGCGGGTCTTCTACAGCGACAACGGCTCCACTTCCGTCGAGGTCGCCCTGAAGATGGCGTTTCAATACTGGCAGCAAAATGGACGTCCGGCTCGAACCCGCTTCCTTGCGCTCCCCGGCGCCTATCACGGTGACACCTTGGGAGCGATGAGCGCAGGGGCCGTCGATGCGTTTAGCTCGGTGTTTCGGCCACTCATGTTCGAGGTGCATAGGCCACCGGAGGTGCCTGAGCGAAGTTGGGGCGCGATTTTCGAGGAGCTGTTCGCGCTTGTCCGCCGTGACTCGGACCAGATCGCAGCCGTCATCGTCGAGCCGCTCGTTCAAGGCGCGGCGGGCATGCGGATGTACCCTACCGAGCTCCTGGCTGCGCTACGCGAGGAAACCGAGCGGGCCGGCACCTTCCTGATCGCCGACGAAGTGTTCACTGGGTTCGGCCGAACGGGGTCATTCTGGGCCTGCGACCAGGCGGGCGTCACCCCGGACCTGCTGTGCACGGCGAAGGGGCTCTCGGGCGGAATGCTTCCCTTCGCTGCGACTTTGGCGACTGAACGGATCTATGACGGCTTTCGCGGCGACAAGCGCCGTGCGCTCATGCACGGACATACCTTCTGCGGCAATCCGCTAGGCGCGGCGGTCGCGCGCGAAGTGCTCGCGATCTACCGTGACGAGCAGGTTCTCGAAACGGCGAAATCCAAAGCGGCGCTGCTCGCTCGACGAATCGAGAACATGCGCGAAATCGCGGGAGTGTCCGCGCCGCGTGCCCTCGGGATGTGTGCGGCGTTCGAAGTGGGCGCGCGCGGCTACATGGGCACCATCGGCTGGGAAATCGCCGAAACCGCGCTCGAGCTTGGCGCCCACCTGCGCCCCCTGGGCAACACGGTCTACCTCGTTCCACCTCTCAACATCGAGGATGCCGACCTCGAGCGCTTGCTCGACATCGTGCGCGAATCGACCGAACGCGTGCTACGAAGCGCCCAGTGACCGAGAGCAGCTCCAAGCAAGCGAGCCCGGCGCCTCGCTACCAAGCGTACGGCCTCGCCATGCTCGGCGGCGCCTTCTATTTTCTTGGTTGGGCGGGCTTTGGATATTGGCCGCTTTCCCTGATCTGCCTGGTTCCGCTCTGGGCCGCGCTCGAGCTTGGTTTGATGCGCAACTGGCGCCACAGCCTCGCGGTCGCTTGGCTCTACGGAACGGTCACCTGTGCGGGCGGCTATCACTGGCTGGTCGAGTTTCTCGACGTGTTTTCGGGGTACGGATATGCAGCGAGCGCGCTCTTCTGGTTACTCTTTTCCGCGTATCTCGGTTTCAACTTCGCGGTGTACGGCCTGGTCTACCGCGCTCTGCGAAAGCGCGGCTGGAGCACGAGCTTGGTCGCCATTCCGACCTTGCTTTTGATCGAATGGCTCTATCCGTCACTCTTCCCCACCTATCTCTCCAACAGCCTCTACGCCGAGACTGTGCTCGTTCAGATCGCAGACCTCGGCGGGCCAATGCTGGTCACAGTGCTGATCGCGCTGGTCAACTTGTCGATCTACGAGGCCTGGCGTTGGAGGCGGGCGGAGCGTGACGCACCCAAAGCGCTCTTTGGTATATCCCTGGCCGCGATCGGGTTCGCGGCGGTATACGGCATGGTGCGGATCCCCCAAGTCGAAGCGATCATGCAAGAGGCACCCATCCTACGCATGGGTATCGTGCAGGTGAACATGGGGATTTTCGAAAAGCGCAGCGAGGCCGAGGAAGGTCATCGCCGCCACCTCGAACAAAGTCGCCAGCTGGAGGAGGAAGGCGCGCTCGATTTACTCGTTTGGCCCGAATCTGCGTTCATCGACGGCCTTCCGCGCAGGGTGCCCATGTCGGCGGATCTGGTCCGACAAGACTTGAAGTCACCGCTCCTCTTTGGTGGTGTGTCGACCGAGCGAGTCGACGGCAAGCGCAAGGTCTACAACACGGTGTTTCTCACCGATGACCAAGGCACCGTGCAGTCCACCTATGACAAGACCTATCTGCTGATGTTTGGAGAGTACCTCCCCTTCGGCGATGTCTTCCCGATCCTCTACGACCTTTCTCCGAACAGCGGCCGGTTCAGCGCTGGCACACACGTTCGCCCATTGACGCTCGGCCAATGGCGAATCTCCACGCCGGTTTGCTACGAAGACGTGCTCGCGCGCTTCACACGAAAGATGGTGCGGACCGCGAAACCGCACGTGCTGATCAATCTCACCAATGACGCCTGGTTCGGCGAGTCGCAGGAGCCTTGGATCCATCTCGTCTTGTCGCAGTACCGCCCCATCGAGCATCGCCGCTACCTGGTGCGCGCAACCAACAGCGGCATCAGCGCCGTCATCGACCCACTTGGCAGAGTCGTGGCCCGAACCGGTCTGCTCACGCGCGAGAACCTGCGCTACGACGTGAGGATGCTCGAAATCGATACCATCTACGGGCGACTCGGGGACTGGCCTGGCTGGCTCGGACTTGCCGCCATCATCCTCATGTTCATTCGGCGCCGAAAAACGGCTGGATGAGCAGGCGGTAGCTGCCATCTTCGCGGGACAGCGATTCTGCGACTTGGAGAGGACGGCTGGTGCCGTCGACGCCGTTGTTGAAAAGGTGGCCGCGGACTAGCGCGTTCGGCACCGCTTCCCCGTCACTGCTGCGGATCACTCCGTAGACTGCCACGGGCGGTGCCAAGCGATAGTCCTTTTCCAAGTCACCCTTTTCGAGGCTCATCAGGAGGTCGGGCTCGACCAGCCAGGCGTAGCCGGAATCCGCCGGGACCTTTACCTGTACGTCGTAGAGGCCAATGTCAACGCTCATCGCGAAATCACCAAGGTCGCCCGACACCGTCTCTTGAGACGTATTCACGGCGCCAGTGTCCATTGCTGATCTCGCCCGAGCCAAAACCGTCACCCCTGCGGCTCGCTCCTCGCGGAACGTCGACACCGTGCCTCGAAGACCGAGCTGCCAAGGGACGATCAAGGCGCCGACGCTCGTACGTTCTTCGTCGACCACTGAGCTATCCGATAGAGCTCCCCAGTCATTTTCGATGTCCTCGGGCGGCGTCACCGTGATCGAATAGAATCCGGTCAGCAGCTCTTTGCCGAAGCTGCCATCCTGGTTCGTCGTCGTGGAGCTGCTGAACGACCCGACTAGCCCGGGCTGGCTCCCGCCAAAGATGCCCGCGGAAACGAACCGTACCGTGGCAAGGGGCACCGCTCTGCCGAGCCTGTCCCGGACTTCTCCCGTCACCTGAATGGCGGCGAGCCTTGGGATGGAGACGACCTTTTTGTCGGGGCTGTTTGCAAAGACCACGTCCGGATCGACGGTGACCGCCGGGAAGGAAGGGCGTCCCGCGCTCGATGTGACTCGGATCAGATAGTCGGATGCATCCTCGCTGATGCGAATGGCGAAACGCCCGGCGGCATCTGTCTCGGCGATCGAAGAAACGACGCGGCCGCTCTGCTCGTCGATGGCTCGGACTTGCAAGCCGGCCTCGGGAAGCTCGAGCTGGGTTTCGTCGTCGAAGCTGACAATCTCGGCGCTGAAGGTGCAGCCTATGTCGCGATCATCCGTGCAGTCTTGCGCAAGCCCAGGAGGAAACGAGACGTCGACGCGAAACGGCTCGCTCGCATCGCCGGAATCGATTGCGAGCTCGAGGTAGAGCGGAGGAAGGGTCCGTATCGCGGGGGCGGCCTCCTGCACACTCACCGGAACGGTATCGCTGCTAGGCAGCACCAACAGGTCGTAGGTCGCGCCAGCGACTAAGATGGCGCTGAAATCGTCGAGGTCGGATCCGTCGGCGCCCAAGGGCTCGCGCAAGGTGTCGACCTCGATCGGGGCCGGTGCCAGGGCCGCGACGGCCTGATCCATCTTGCGAATGAAACGAAGTGTCGCCGGAACGCGTGCCCCGTCCCAGCGCACCTTTCCGAGGACTTGCCGGGTCGCCGGTAAGACGAGGTCGCGACTGATCGAGCCGGTTGCAGGTGCTGCGGCAAACGCCCAGCTCGCCGGTGTGACGACCTGCATCTCGGTCGCGCCGTGCAGGACCTCGATGGCGAGATCCACCGTTGCGCCCGAATCATCGATGCAGATGCTCCCATCGCAGACGCCCTCGGCGCAGCCCGAATTCCCCCCGCAGGCGTTGGCGATCGTGGGAACCGCGCCTTGGTCGAAGCTGCACCCTAGAAGCAGGACGAGCAGAAGCAAGACGAGCGCCAAGGGCCGCCGCGGCTTCATCGGCACTCCTGCAAGATGACCGGATTGTCCGCATCGATGACCCGGATCCACCAGGTCGCGTCATCGAAATCGCCCTCTTCGGCCGGACGACGCGGCTCGACGAAGCTGTCGAACTCCCCAACGACGACCAGCTCGATCCGGTGGCACTCGCCAGGGCTGAGCAGGTCGTAGGGAACGAAGAACACGGTCGGACGCTCGAGGAAGCCAGAGGGCAGGACCTCGCCCTCGTTGAAGGGAATCTCAGGCGGAGGCGAGTCGAGAAACATCCGATAGTCGAGGGTTTGATCGAAGTTCGGGTCGCGAATGATGACCTGGAGCGGCACTTCGCTGGTCTCTACGGGATCGTCGAGGTTGAGCTGACCGACTCGGTTGAGCGGAAAATCGGCGGTCGGCTCGCTGACAATCGAAGGCGGGAAGTTCTCGGGCTCCTCGAATTCAATGGTTCTGGCCGCAATGCAGCCACCGTTCGAGGCGGCGGCGAGCATCGCCAAACATGAAGCAAAGAAAAGCATCCCGGCGAAATTAGAAGCAAGGGTCATGCCGCGGTCCCAAACCCGAAAAGCCCTGGGTTTCTGACACTCTGTCATGAATCTAGGGGCTTACCCATGACATTAATGTCAGCCCTCCGCTGCTCCGCCAGGCTCCGGTGCGTTGGGCTCGCGCTCGAGATATCGAAAGATGGTTCTCGGATCGACGCCCAGATCGCGCGCCGTCCGCGTCCGATTGCCGCCGTTTCGGTCGAGTACTTCGAGGATGTACGTTCGCGTGAAGTCCTCCCGTGCCTGCGTGAGCGGAACGACGGAGCGCTGCTGATCACCCCCCAAGTCCAGGTCGTCAGGGCCGATCAGCGTTTTGTCGGCGAGGACGATCGCCTTCTTGATGCGGTTCTCCAACTGGCGAACATTCCCAGGCCAGTCGTAGTTGTGCATGGCCTCGACCGCCTTGGGAGTGAATCCATTGACCGTCGCGCCGAACTCCGCGGCGTACTTGTGGAGTAGAAACTTCGCCAGAATCGTGATGTCGTCGCCGCGCTCCCGAAGCGGTGGCAAGTGTAGGTTGACCACGTTCAGGCGATAGTAGAGATCTTCTCGAAACGTGCCTTCCTTGATCGATGATTCGAGATCGCGATTCGTCGCTGCGAGGACTCGGATATCGACCGACTGAGGCTTGGTGTCGCCGACCTTCACGATGACGCGTTCCTGAAGAGCCCGCAGGAGCTTGACCTGGAGCGCCAGCGGCATCTCGCCGATCTCGTCGAGAAAGAGCGTGCCCCCATCGGCCGCTTGGAAGCTGCCTTGCCGAGTGGACACGGCACCCGTGAACGCCCCGCGCACGTGGCCAAAGAGCTCAGACTCCATGAGGTTTTCGGGAATCGCCCCGCAGTTGACGACGATGAACGGACCGCCAGCGCGGTTGGAACGCCGGTGTAGCTCTCGGGCGAACAATTCCTTGCCCGTCCCGGTCTCACCAGTGATCAGCACGTTGATGTCGGCCGCTGCGACTTTCTCCACGCGTCGAAAGACCTCCTGCAAGCTCGGACAACTGCCGATGATTCCGCCGAACTTCTGCGACTCGAGCTCTTCGGCGATGCGATCGCGATCGGTCGTGAGCTGGTTGAGCAAGATCGCGTTCTGCAAGATGAGCGATGCCTGGCCAGCGAACACCGTGAGCACCTCGAGGCTCGACTGTTCGAAGAGATTCACCACGTTGTCGTTGCCGACGTAGATCAGCCCCAGGAGCTGGCCCTGAGCGATCAAGGGCGCAACCATGACGGAGCTGAGCTGAAGGTTCATCACGCTCTCGCTCGAGTTGAACATGGTGTCATTGACGGCATCGCTGACGATCAGCGGCTGACGTGTATCGATGCAGCGTCGAAGAATGCTGTCCGAAAGCTGGGTCACCGCGTCGGGAATTGTCTCTCGATCGACGTTTCGAGCGGCGGCGATTTCTGGATCGCCGTCACGGAGAAGGATGACGAACCCCTTGTTCGCGTGAACGACGTCTATCACCGCGTCGAGCAGCGCTTCGATCTGGTCCGGGATCGCCCGTATCTCGAGGAGCCGGCGATTGAAATCACTCAGCTTCATCATACCCTCGATCTCAGAGCTCTGAGACACCCGTCCTTCGGCGTCCGGATCGCGGGAGCTGCCCTCGTCGTACAAGGAAAAGACGAGCTCGACGTCACCCAGGGTGAGCTTGTCGTTGTGAAAGATCTTCGACTTCTTCTTCCTCTTACCGTTCACCTGAAGGGTCGCGCTCGCGTCTACGGGCGCCACCGTGAAGTCGCGCCCATCGAACACGAGTTGCGCATGATGCGCTTCGAGGGCCTCCGAATCGATCGACACATCATTGGCCCCGGCCCGTCCGATAGAGGTCACACGCTTGTAGATTCCAAATATGCGGGGCCGGCCCTGCTGCACCATCCACTTGAGGCTCGGCATAGGCCCGGCACTCTACCAGACCCCAATTCCCATGTCACCCGAACGCCCCCCGTTGCGCGCGCTAGCTCAAGTACGGGCCTCCGATGTAGCTCGAAAGCTGACGAACCTCTTGTCGCAGGTCGTGTTGGATGGCCTTGGTGAGGTCGCCGATCGACACGAGGCCCAGCAGCACC
>Ga0209536_100004840_pt1 | contig 21169 bp, 25 predicted proteins | sample DeeMarSeWOR28_12_FD_187461 | JGI IMG/M metagenome (GOLD analysis project Ga0209536, IMG submission 187461) | Marine sediment microbial communities from White Oak River estuary, North Carolina - WOR-2-8_12 (SPAdes) (version 2) | ecosystem: Environmental > Aquatic > Marine > Intertidal zone >... | reverse complement strand
ACAGCCGTCGCGCCCTGACTTCATTTCCACCCGCTGGCGCAGAGCGGTGCCCTGCACCAAACACTTATCGAGGTTCAACGGTCCGTCCGCGTGACGAACCTGCAGAGCTGGTACTCTGCGACCTAGAAACTCATCGGTGCCCTCATGCCGTCCCATTCAACACCGTCGGGCTGATGGCCGAGGCCATCGCCAGTTAGCTCCGGGCTCGGGTAAGGGGCAGGAGACGCGCAGACTACCACGATCGGCATTGCCTCTGTTTCCGGGAGCAGAGCGGCCATCCAATCAAACGCTACGATCTGCCCGAGTTTGGCCGAGTACCGCCTGCGTGGTCTACGCCACAGGTATGCTGGCTTCATCGCAGTACTGTGCCGGCTCCTCTCGATTGGCCTCAGTTAGACGTTGGGCTTGACCGCTCCCTCCTTGTCTTGTGCCAAGGAACTTGTTCATATCGAAGGCCTTTTTGCGCTTGAGCATGTAGTAGGTGGTCCGCCCGAGCTTGTGAGCGAGGATCGTCAGCGCCTTGGCCTTGCCATGCTTCTTCTCCAGGCGCCGCTTGTACTTCAGGCCCTCGGGGTTACCCCTCAGAAAGAGGGTAGCCGCTTCGGAGAAGGCCCACTTCAGGTGGGCATTGCCGATCTTCATTCCCGAGTAACCATACCGTTTTCCCGCCGACTCCTTGGCGCACTTGACCAGCCGGGCGTAGGAGACGAAGTCCTGGACTCTACCTAACCGGTTGATGTTATGGATCTCGTAGAGGATGACCAAGGAGAGGATCTTGCCGACGCCGTGGATGGTGCGCAGCAGGTACACCGCCTGAGGATTGTGGAGCTTGGCATGGCGCAGGATGTAGCGCTCGAGGTTACACAGCAGCCGATCCAGATGATCGATCAGCTCGAGGTCGGTGTCGATACTTCTCTGGACGACCGGATCGGGGAAGTGGCCGGCGACTTGGTGGCGGTGGATCTTGTAACTGATCTTCTGGCCGAACTCGGGCAGGTTGTACTGGCTGTTGGTGTTCTGGATGTGGCTGAGGAGGTCGGCCCGTTTGCGCATCAAGTGGTTGCGGCGGCGGAGCAGGTCCCTGGTCGAGCGCATCTGGGCGGGATAGACGTAGGCCCTCGGGAAAGTACCGCCGCGCAAAAGAGCGGCGATCTTGCGGGCGTCGATCCGGTCGTTCTAGGCCTTCCCCCCGTGGATAGCCTTCATATATAATGCGTGTCCGAGGACGAAGGGGATGTCTTCCTTGCTGCAGAGGTCGGCGAGCCAGTACCAGGTGAAGATGCACTCGACGCCGACGACCACATCGGGGCGGTAGGGTTGGATGGCCTTCAGAAATGGTCGCGGTTCGGCTTTGATGTTGTGGTGCAGAACGACTTCGCAGTCGCAGTTGATGATGCAGAGGTACATGGAGTGGGCGTGCAGGTCGATGCCACAGTAGTACTGATGAGTTTTGGTGTAAAATCTCATTGGGTCTCCTCCTCGTTAGGGAATAGTTTGGCGTATCCCAGCATACCCTTTGGGTATTGCTGAGAGGGAGGCCTCAATGAGTATCAAAGCGCTGCACCGGACGCCGCTTCGCGGCGTCGCTGAGCTTGGTCGTTATGCAGAGAACTAGGAGGGTCACGTGAGCAAAGTGCTTCGATTTAAGGTCGAGCTGTTAGAGATCTCGCCTCCCATCTGGCGGCAGATTGAAGTGCCCGGCGATTACTCATTTTGGGATCTCCATGTTGCCATTCAGGACGCGATGGGGTGGACTGATTCCCATCTTCATGCATTCGAGGTGCAGGATGCCAAGCAGGGCTATGTCGAGATTGGTATCCCGGATCCGGATAGCGAAGCAACCGTAGTTGCCGGCTGGAAGCGGAAACTAGACAGGCATTTCAAGGCACCTGGCGATCAAGTCACCTATGAATACGATTTCGGCGACTCATGGCGGCACTCAGTCGTCTTGGAAGCCGTTTCGCTCGCGGATCCGGGTTCCGAATATCCGCGCTGCGTCGATGGAGCGCGCAGGTGTCCGCCAGAAGATTGTGGAGGCCCCTTCGGTTACGAGGAATTTCTGGAGATTATTGCAGACTCTAAGCACGAAGAGCACGACGATACGCTGCTCTGGTGTGGCGGATCGTTTGACGCGGAGGAATTCGATCCCAAAGCCGTGCAGTTCGATGATCCAGCAGAGCGGCGGGATAAGTTATTCTAACGACAGGAGTGCCCAGCATAACACGCCGTTGGAGCAACCGGATCGGCCCTGTCACGGTCCGTGCAAAGCCAGGCCTGCGCCAATCGACTTTGCAGGTGAAGCCAATGTTAGGCGATCGCGGGAGAGGAACTCAGTGAGATACGCTGTGGCGAAACCGCATCGGCCATCGGAAGAGCAGTGGCTTGCTGCACAACAGGGCACTCGTCTAGCGCTCGAGCGGAGAGAGACAGTGTACGCTGGTTGGATCTGGTGTGTTGCGGACTCGGGGGCAGGAGGGTGGGTACCAGAGGAGTGGGTCAGCATCGCCGGTGACACCTGCACGCTCCTGAGAGACTATGACGCGCTGGAGTTGCCCGTGGAGCCTGGCGATATGGTGGAGGTCGAGTTTACTGAGAGCAGCTGGGCGTTTGTCCAGGACGAGCGCGGCCGGCAAGGCTGGGTCCCGCTGGAGTGCCTCGAGCCGCTTGAAGGCGCGCCCGCCTAATTGTAGTTCTGCATCAGCGCGGTGGTTTCCTTTCGTGTAGCCACACTGCGAGAGAGGCAAGGTGTTCCAGAGTAGGAAGCGCAAGAGACTCGCGGTGGCCTGTTTTGTTTTCATCGTAGTCGCGACTGGTTTATACATTTAAAACCGGAACATCAGGAGCCGCTCCTGGGACATTCCGCTTACGTACGAATCGACTGAGCGCAGTCGAGCCATTGTTCAGAAAATCCCCGTCGAGGAGGGCCTTGGACCACCTAAGCGGTTGATTCTGTTCCATGGCAACGGGAAATGTGGTGACTACTATGAGCCGCTTGGCCGAGAGTTGGCCACTCTGGGTTTCACGACCACATTTGTGACCTTACCCGGATATGGACCCGCGTCCCCACTTGATCATCCATCCTGGTCCGCAATACTTGAGGATCTTTTACCATTAGTCAGAGAGGAACTCGGAGAGGGGGGGGCGCTTGTTGGATTCTCCTTGGGAGGGCTTGTTGCTTTCTTGCTCTCAGCCCATTTACAGGACAAGGTGCAAGAACTTGTGCTGGTGGAGCCCGGGATTGTGCCGGGGCCGTGGCTCACACTCAGTATGGCAGAGATCTACAAAAGTCGCAGCGGCGATAAAGAAAGAGGCTTGTTTCATAACACTGGGAGGGGGTTTCGCCGGATTCACGATGTTGCCTCCTTTCCTGCGAAAGCGATGGAAATTGCACTGGCGTGCGACGCAAAGAGTGATCTCGGCACTCAACGCGCGCTTGTACTCGGGGCGGCAGATCTACACCCCTTGCCCTTTAAGCAGGTGAACTCGCGGGTCCTTCTTGTCCGCGGTTCGTCTTCGGGTTGGCTCATGAAAGCCGCACAAATCGTGCTCTTGTACAAATTCCAGAGCGCAAGCACCACGGTCATTGAGAACGCGGGCCATTGGGTGGCCAACGAAAAGGATGCGGAGTTGGCGGAGACAATCAACTCCTTTGTCAGGAGATCCCCGAGGGCGCGGTAGTGGTTGGGGGTTGATGCAGAACAGTACATGCACCTGACAGGCTTCGCCTGCAGGTGATGCAAGCGTTAGGCCGACAGATGCGTGCGCAACACGAGTGACGTCATGAGAATAGCCGTGTCAGGAGCACACCACACCGGAAAGACAACGCTGATCGATGAGCTCATCGGCTCTCTTCCAACGTTCAGCGCGATCGATGAACCGTACTACCTACCCGAGGAGGAGGGGCATGCGTTCGCAGAGATGCCCCGCCTCGAAGACTTCGAGTTACAACTCGAGCGTTCGATTGATTCCATTGTGGAGAGCGAGGGGGACTGCCTTTTCGATCGTTGCCCATCCGATATACTGGCATACCTGATCGCTCACGACGAGTCGGAAAGGTTCGATGTAAATCGCTGGATACCCATGGTGCGGAAAGCGATGCAACTGATTGATCTAGTCATTTTCGTCCCGATTGAGGATCCGGACCGCGTGCCTGTGACCGAGTCGGCCCACCGGGGTCTCAGGCGGCGGGTTGACGAGGGTCTTCGGGATATTGTCCTTGAAGACCAATGGAACTTTGGTGTGCCTGCGATCGAGGTAACAGGACCTCCTGACGAGCGCGCGCGCCAAGTCTTGGCTTATCTTGGAGGCAACGTAGAGCCACGGTGAGAGGCGGTGTGGCCTCACAACGTGTTACACCTGGCAGCTGTCGCCCTCCTAATCGACGAAGCATTGTCTGTGGTGGGGCGGCGGCAGCCGCTGAACTCAAACGTTGGGTGGTTGGTTTCCATGTTATTGCATATTGAAGCCAGGCAATCGTTTACGTGAAAGCACCCGGGGCGGTGATCAGATGAAAACCTATATTGCTCTTTTCAAGAGTATCAATGTGGGTGGCCGCAACAGGCTGCCTATGCGCGAGTTGGTGGAGGTGCTCGAGGGTCTGAAATTGAAAAATATAGAAACCTACATTCAAAGCGGAAACATCGTATTTCAAAGTGAAGATATGAATGCTCCGGAGCTTTCGGAAAGAATAGGCGCTGCGATCAACAAGAGTCACGGGTTTACTCCGCAAGTGCTCCTTCTCGAATTGGATGAACTAGAAAGGGCGATAGCATCGAATCCTTATCCCGAAGCCGAATCCGAGCCAAAATCTTTGCATCTGTACTTCTTAGCTTCTGAGCCCAAGGATGTAGATCTGAAAACACTAGAGAGTATAAGGTCGGACAGCGAGCAGTTTACCCTCAAAGGTGAGGTTTTCTATCTGCATGCGCCTGATGGTATTGGCAGGTCTAAGCTTGCTGCCAGAGTTGAAAAGGCACTGGGTGTAACCGTGACGGCGCGGAACTGGCGTTCCGTGAACAGAATCCTGGCGATGGCGAAACGATGAGATAGTCGAATGGCAAGAGCGCGGCATTGGTAGTGAAAGACCATCCCAAATTGGGGGAATCCCAACCGCCTGACAAATCGCTGGAGCTGACCGCCTAATCGAGAATCGGCTGGGTGCTTGTTTTAGTTGTGTGTCGAGACTTTGACTGTTGGGTGCGCAGTATCACCCAGAGGCAGCTTGGCTCAGGTCGTTAGGTCGCAGGGAGGAATATGAAGCCATCGCCCAGTAGAGAAGTCCGCGAAATGTACGAGGCGGCGGCGGATTCGTACGCGGAAATGATGGATAAGGAAATCGACCTCCCAGTCTATGCCGAAACTCTGGGGCGGCTGCAAGGCCGCATCGCGAACATACCAGGTACACTGATCGACACGGCTTGCGGTTCCGGGCACATGTTGTCTATGTTCCATGAGCGATATGATCAAAATCGACCGCTTCTGGGTATTGACTTATCACCACGAATGGTTGCCATCGCACGCGAACGGCTAGTATCTAGCGGACAGGTTGTGGTCGGCAACATGCGCGATCTGTCTACAGTAAAATCCAACTCAGCTGCAGCAATTCTAAATTTCTTCGCCGTTCATCACCTTGACTCGGAAGGTGTACGCAAAGCCGTCGTTGAGTGGCATCGGGTTTTGCGTTCGGGTGGTCAATTGCTAATCGCCGCGTGGGAGGGGGCAGGAGCGATCGACTACGGAGACGAGTCCGACATCGTAGCTCTCCGGTACCGTAGTGGTGAGCTTGCATCATGGGCTGAGGAGGCGGGATTCACGGTTTCGCGATGTGTTGTAGAACCAGTAGATGGATTTCCGATGGACGCCGTTTATCTTGAGTGCGTGAAGGATTAGCGACCTAATTGTAGTTAGGCGGCAATTATGAATCGACTCCAGGTAGGCGATCGAATCAAGCTCTTTGGTGGCTACGACATGCATCCGCGTTGGATGGGCGACAAGAATCACTACGTCGCGACGGTCCTGGGTTTCTTTGACAACGAGATCGAAGGTCGCGTCGACGATGAGCGCCTGTCAGCATCCATTGAATTCGACGAAGAGCTTGAGTTCGAGGGATTGACGGGGAAATTTGGGTACATCATGGGGCGGTGGGAAAAGCAGCAGTGGCTTAGCTCAGGAATTGTTCATGTTCATCTCACTAATGTCAAGATCGCCGAAGCAAAGCAAATCACGGAAGAGAACTCCCGTTGGATGGAGTCACACGCTAGATATGAGGTAGTTACCACCTAACTAGCGCATGAAGCTAACACCCCGCTTTGGCGCTCGACACCGGGAAGCTTCATGCGGAGGGCGATAGACTGGCGCCGTCGTGTGCGGCGCGGTCACTTGCGATGCGGGGCATCGCGCGTGCCACACCTGGGCGCAGCTTATGCGCGATCCGTTATGCCGCTCTGCATCGTTGGCACACCACAAACTGTATACGCAGAGTCAGGGTGATGAGGGAAGTCTACGAGCATCGGGGCGCACTCATGAAGGCAGTTGTCATGGAACGCTACGGGACGCCCGACGTCCTGGAGCTGAGGGATGTGGCAAAGCCCACGCCCAAAGCCGATGAAGTCCTGGTTCGTGTGCAGGCCGCGTCCGTCAACGATTGGGACTGGGGGCTGCTGCAGGGCACGCCGTTCATAAATCGCATGGTCAGCGGTCTCTTCACACCGAAGGTGCAGATCATTGGCGGTGATATCGCTGGGCGTGTTGAAGCCGTGGGCGGAGATGTCAAAGCGTTCGAGCCGGGTGATGAGGTTTACGGCGATTTGTGTATGAGCGGTTTCGGCGCGTTTGCAGAATATGCCTGTGCGCCGGAAGCGGGCCTCGCGCACAAACCGGCCAGAATGACCTTCGAGCAAGCCGCCGCCATCCCGCAGGCGGGCATGCTGGCGGTACAGGGCCTCATCGATGTGGGCCGGATTCAGTCCGGCCAAAAGCTGCTCCTGAACGGGGCAGGCGGAGGCGTTGGTACGTTTGCCTTGCAGATGGCCAAACTCTACGAGGCTGAGGTGACCGTGGTCGACAAGCCCGGCAAACTGGAAATGTTGCGTGCCATGGGCGCGGACCACGTCATTGATTACCTCAAGGAGGACTTCACCAAAGGCGGCAAGCGTTATGATCTGATCCTCGATGTGAAGACCAACCGTTCGCCATTTGCCTACGCACGGGCACTGAATCCCAACGGCACCTATGTCACCGTCGGCGGCAACACATCGCGCCTGCTTCAGGCCCTGGTCTTGGGTCCGCTGATGTCGCGGATTTACAGCAAGCACGTGCGTGTCGTTACCTTGAAACCCAACAAGGACCTCGCCTACATGAATGAGCTATTCGAAGCCGGCAAACTGGTACCGGTGATTGACGGGCCATACAAACTCGCCGATGTGCCTGAAGCGTTTCGGCACTTTGGGACAGGTGATCATAAGGGTAAGATCATCGTCACCTTGGGGTGAACGCCGAAACGCACGTAATGGGGCGCGGAGCGCACGGCGTTTCTAGCCGCCGCTGAACCGGAGCGTTAGGCCGCGTGAACCGAATAGGAGTCTCTTTCAGTGTGCGGAGCTGCCTCGTGAACACCAACCAATTGCCTGAAGTGATACTGGAGAAGATCGGCCCCGAGAATCTTTCGGATTGCGGCATCGGCTGCATCACGAATCGGAAGCATGGGGGCCACCAACACAAAGTTGGCTGGCTTCGAGAGCGTTTTCATGAGGGCCTGTGCTTCCTCCTCTTCCGCGACCTGGAGGGCACGCCGCTAGCCTTCTTAGAATATGTGCCGGGTGAATACGCTTGGCGGCCAGTGGATGCCAAAGGCTGGCTCTTTGTCCATTGCCTCTGGGTCTATCCCAAAGGTCAAGCAATAGGAGGGCTGGGGAGCCGGTTGATCCAGGCCTGTGTAGAGGAAGCGCAAGAAACAGAGGCCCGCGGTGTAGCTGCCATTGTGAGTGCGGGACCATGGATGGCAGGGAAAGAGGTGTTTCTCAAGAACGGATTCGTGGAAACAACGGAGCGAGATCGATTCCAGTTGGTCATTTATCGCCTCAAGAGAGGTCCAGAGCCGAGCTTTCGCGAGATCGATCCGAAGTGGGGAAAACACCGAGGGCTGCATATCGTGTACTCAGCCCAATGTCCGTACTTGCCGAAGTCCGTAGCTGATGTCTCCGCCATGGCGAGGGAGCACGACTTGAAGGTGAAGGCCACCGTGCTAAAGTGCGCCCGCGAAGCACAAAACGCACCTTCCTACTACGGTGTCTTCAGTCTCCTCTGGAATGGGCGGTTGCTGTCAGATCACTACGTGAGCAGAGGACGGTTCAGAAACATACTGAAGAAAGAGATCCTCGATCATGCCGAGTGACGCCGATGTCGTGGCCAGTATCCAAAGGGCAGCCGGAACGAGAACGAGCATAATAGTCACAGTAAACACACGACAGTATGGGATTACCAGACGGAGCCGCCGAGCGACCTAACAAGGCAATGGAACCTGACGTTCGCCTTCGGCACCTCCCATTTTTACCGGGCCGTTAGCTGACTCTGGAGCGAAAGGAAGACGGGAGTGCGAGTAAACTATGCGATTGTGTTCGTGAGCGATATGAAGCGGTCTGTGTCGTTCTATCGAGATGTGATTGGTATGCCGCTGAAATTCGAGTCTCCTGGATGGAGCGAATTCGCTACCGATGGGGCAACCCTGGCGCTTCACAAGAGTGAAGGGACCAATCCTGAAGGGGACAATCCACAACCGGGTCCGGCCGGACAGTGCCGTCCCGGTCTGAGTGTTCCTAACCTCGATGAATTCCACAAGAGAATGGTCGAGCAGAACGTACCGTGCATTCAGGAGCCGACGGAGACCTTTGGCGCTCGGATCGCACAGTACTTCGATCCCGATGGGCTGGCGATATCCGTTGGTGAGGAGAGGCTCGGCAGTTAACAGCAGCTTGCAGCAGACAAGGCCGCTTGTCACGCCTCAAGTGTAGGCAGGGGCGCGACAAGCGACTTTGCAGCTAAACCTGGACTTTAGACTGCGGCACGGAAAGGCAATGGTGGAATGATAGACAGCACTAGCATCGTTGGGTCGGTGGGCAGGACGCCTCTTGTGGAGCTACGTCGTGTCGTCCCCAACGGATGCGCGCGCGTGCTCGTCAAGCTCGAGAGCCACAACCCGACCGGGAGCATGAAGGATAGAATGGCTCTCAGCGTCATCGATCGCGCGGCAGCGTCTGGACGTTTGGTGGCGTCTGGAATGGTCGTTGAATACACGGGAGGCAGCACCGGAACTTCCTTCGCGTTTGTATGCGCGGCTCGGGGGTTCTCCATCACGCTTGTCACCTCGGATGCATTCAGCCGCGAGAAGCGTGACCATATGCGCGCGCTTGGAGCGACCGTCATCGAGATTCCGAGCGAAGGAGGTCGGACCACCAAGGAACTGATCCAGAGTATGATGGCCAAGGCTGCGGAGCTCAGCGCGCTGCCGGGCAGATTCTACGCAGATCAGTTCAACAACCCAGACGCGGCAGCAGGCTACGCCCCTTTGGCGGAGGAGCTGTGGGAGCAGTCAGGCGGACAGCTTGACACCTTTGTGCAATCTGTCGGTACAGCACAGTGCATAACCGGCGTGGCGAGCGTTCTCCGCACTCGGCACGCTGGGATTCGAATCGTCGCCGTGGAGCCCTCAGAATCGCCGGTTCTGTCCGGCGGTGCGCCCGGTGCCCACAAGATCGAAGGTGTCGGTCCAGGCTTCATCCCCCCGATGTGGAGGGGGGACCTCGCAGACGATATCCTGCAAGTTTCAACCCTTGAGGCGAAGGAAATGGCTCGACGGCTGGCAAGGGAGGAGGCGTTATTTGCGGGCACATCTTCCGGAGCGAACGTTGTGGCCGCTCTCCGGATTGCGGAGCACCTCGGGCCAGGTCGGACGGTGGCGACTCTGGTTTGTGACTCGGGACTGAAGTATCTTTCAACCGATCTCTATTCGACCGCCTAGGTACGACTCATGCCGCGGTCTTGCTGGCGCATACAGCCGGCGAGCCTGGGTGTCACGATGTGTGCAAGGGGAGCGCAGCTTCGCGTCGCCGGTACACCCCGCGCCACCCTTGACGCTCGCGGCTGATACGCGGTCCGTTATACGCCAGGAGCCCGCGACTGTTCTAGGTGTCTAGGAGGTAAAACATGACACTTCAGAATGCACCCATTGTGAAAGCGCAGATGCTTATTCGCAAACCGGTCGCTGAGGTCTTTGAGGCCTTTGTGAATCCCGCCATAACGACGAAGTTTTGGTTCACCAAGAGCAACGGTAGAATTGAGCCGGGGAAGGAAATCCGGTGGGACTGGGAAATGTATGGGGCTTCGGCACAGGTTGTTGTGAAAGCAGTTGAAGGAAACAGCCGCATACTTATTGAGTGGGATGACCCACCTTGTCCCGTAGAGTGGCGGTTTGCTCCTCGGCCAGACAACACGACTCTCGTCACCATTTCCAACTGGGGTTTCAGTGGAAATGAGGAGCAGGTGGTAGCGAAAGCTATCGATTCAATGGGAGGGTTTACGTCGGTGCTGGCGGGGCTTAAGGCATTGCTTGAGCACAACGTTGTCCTGAACCTGATAGCAGATCATCATCCCGACGCCCATAGGAAAGAGTGAGCATAACAACAGCATGAACCAGTCAAATGCTTTGTCAAGGCCCTGCTTGCGCCAGGCCTGCGCCAACCGGCTTCGCCGGCCGCGCCTGCAGGTTGTGCACAACGTCAGCCAGCAGAAACCGTTTGTGCGTCTTTCCAAAGGAGCAAGGTATGGAACTCGGCGCGTTCTCGATTAGTCTGGCTGTCAAGGATCTTCAGGCTTCGAAAACCTTCTACGAGAAGTTTGGCTTCACGGTCTTCGCCGGAGAGGCCTCCCAAAACTGGCTGATCATGAAGAACGGCGAGCATGCGATTGGTCTCTTTCAGGGAATGTTCGAGAAGAACATGTTGACCTTCAATCCGGGCTGGGACAGCAATGCTGGCAAGCTCGATACCTTCACCGACGTGCGTGATCTTCAGCACCAGTTGAAAGCGGAAGGCGTGCAACTAACAACCGAGGCCAATGAGGCCACCACGGGACCCGCCAGTTTTATCGCAGTTGACCCGGACGGAAACCCCATCCTTGTTGACCAGCACGTGTGAGAGCGACTTCAGTGACTCGCGCATCAACCTCGGTGTCGCTGCCGCTTAACCAGCGGATGCACCAGTCACCTGACGGCGCTGGTGATCCTTAACGCTAGACTTCTCTGAGTACGCCGGGGGAGGCCAGATTACAATTCCTGGGAGACAAACCAATGAATGGATTTACTAGAAGCTGCGGCATTGCACTCGTGCTTGGCGGCGCTTTACTCATCTTGATAAACGCCTTTCTTACGCCGCTGCTGCCAACTGATCAGAGCGAGGTGGCTATAAGAACTTCGGCGATCTATTTATTCCGACTGTCAGCATCGGGGATAGCGGCAATGCTTCTGCTTTTTGGTTGCCTCGGGGTACACCTGGCCCAAAGGAGTGTCTCCGGCGCTTTTGGTGGGGCGGCATTTATCATTGTGTTTGTTGGAAATTGTCTTTTGGTTGCCGTTGAGTGGTCCAACGTGTTCGTTCTCCGCGCCGTGGCTCAATCCAATCCAGAAGCCCTCAGCGCTCTGGATGAGTCAATGCTACTGACGATCGGATTTGCTTCGGCTGCGGGACTATTCGCGCTAGGCTGGCTTCTGTTGGCAGTGAGTCTTTGGCGAACAAGAGTGTTTGCTCGTTGGGCGCCTCTCACTATACTGGCGGGGCTGATTGCAATTCCGGCCCTTGGCGCCACGCCCCTTGGCATGGCCGGGGCCATAGCGGGAAATGTTGTCTTGGGGCTGGGAATAATGGGCTTGGGCCGTGCCTTGGCCAAGGCGGGGTAGGACGTGGAACACAGAGGCAGCAATTCTGCTTCCTTGGATGCTGATGCTTGGCCGGGACAAACGCGCGCGGATGTAAACGAAAGAAGGCAAAAGTTTGCAGCTGTCAATCGCGCCTGTCACGCCTTTTGCTGGCATACAGGCCGTGCCAGCCCCGCTTGCAGGTGAAGCTAACGTTAGGTGGTGTGGAGATGACGCTTCCGGTTTCGCTGAAGTCAGTGGTCGATGAGATGGACGTCATGAATGATGATTGGGCGGCCTACATCAATCGCCGCACAGGCCAGCTCGTCACGATCACCGAGTACGATCGAGAGGAATCAACCGAGGCGCTCCAAGTTGAGGAATCCCCGGATTTCATAGCCCTCCCTTCAAAATTCGACATCCATGAGTACTCGATAATCGAGCGCTTCTGCGAGTCAGTCTCCGACCCGGAACTTCAGCAGCAGCTCTTCTCCGCTATTCGCGGAGGCGGCGCCTTTCGCCGGTTCAAAGATATGATTCGTCACTCGGGGGCCGAAGACGACTGGTACGCCTTTCGCCAAACGGCGCTGGAGTCAATTGCGTCGTCGTTCCTCGACGCCCACGGCATACCGTACGAGAGGAGGTAGGCACACCACGCCGCCTAACAAGGCGCTGCAGATTCCGTGGCACAGCACATTCCAATTGACCTATGGTAGAGTGTGGCATTGAACTTGGGCGCTTCAGCGACCTTCGATGGCCTGCACCACGCAGCTGAGCACAAATCCGTTAGACGGATTAGGGGGAGAGATGAGAAAAGCTGTACTTGTTGGACTGGTAGTTGTCGCGTTCGCTACCGTTTTGTCCTGTTCCCGAACCCCAACAACCGGCGAGCGGCTTCGTTCGATGCGATCGGGTGTGTGGATTTCTGATGGCGGCGCCTACACAGTTTGGACTGACTCTCACTACTTCGTCGTATCTGCGGCAGGCGACAGCGTGACCGCGAACATTTACTGCGGCGGCTCCCAGGTTTGCTATACCGATCACGGAATTGCGAGAAAACAGAGTCTTCGTCTGCGGCAAGTCGCGAGCAATGGGCCAAAGATCACTCTCGACTATTCGATGTTTCGGGAAGGCCCGACAGCGACACCCGAAGAAGTCCCGTTGCAAATCGACGAGAGCTTGTTTCGCCCGGGGACGTGTGTCATCGAGGGCGGTGTAATCTATGACTCAATCACCGAAGAAACGGAGGAGTACATCCTCCTCTCTACGTGCAATGGCGACCAGATGAAGATCTTCAACGATGGACGTTCAGTCTATTTACCGGCCGGGGGCGGGGAGAGTTGGTCGTTCCGGATTGAGTCGTTGTAGTGCGCTGGTATGGGAACGATAGTCGAGCTACCGCATAACGGGCCATTAGACCGGCCGCAGAAGGTCGTGATACGAGATATGCCGTTCTCAATGAAAGTCCGTCCCGCTCGTGATCATTAGATTCAACGAGCAATTCAGCCTCCCTGTTGCGGAAGTATACTCCTATTTCGAGACCCCTGCCGATTGGGCTCGCTTGTTCGGCATGGCCGGCACCGCAGAGGATCTAGGTGATGGTTGGTATGCGGTCGCCCTGAAGAATTTTACTTTTCCACTGGCTGCAAAGAATATGGAACAGCAACCGAGAAAGATGGTCCGGTGGATCTTTCGCGCAATTTGGGGAGTTGGGTGGCATCGGTTACGTAAAATTGAAGATTCAAAAAACAGGTCTGGGACATAAATGAAAATCATCTGCCTATCAAGAGGCTGCAGCTGACAAAACCTCTTGTCACGCCCGGTGCGATGTGCGGGGCGCGCCAGCCGACTTTGCACCTGCAGCCAAGGTTAGACCACTGAATCAATGGGGTGGATTACACCGTGCGACTTGTATCGCTGTTCATGGCTGTAATGAGCGTGGCGGTTTTACCCGGGTCTAGCGCCGCTGGACGGACGTTGGAATATTTCGTAATTCGTGTAGTCGACGCAGATACAGGCCGTGGCGTGCCGTTGGTCGAGCTGAAGCTCCCAAACGAGGTTAAGTACTGGACCGACAGTGCCGGCGTGGCTGCACTCGATGAGCCATCGTTCGTCGAGAGCGAAGTGTTCATCGCCATTCGCAGCCATGGCTATGAGTACTCGGAGGAGACACCCCTTGGACGTGGTGCCTGCGTAAGAATCGAACCCGGCAGAATGAAGGAGCTGCGCATCCATCGAACGATGATTGCTGAACGGCTCTACCGTCTCACAGGGGAGGGTATCTATCGTGACAGCGTGATGGCCGGTCTTCCGGTGCCGAGGGAAGAGCCGATGATGAATGCCCTGGTGCTCGGCCAAGATACGGTCTCCGCCGCGGTTTACAGGGGTAAGATCTTCTGGATCTGGGGCGACACTGTCGGGCCAGCATACTGGAACTTCAGTGTTTCGGCGGCCACCAGCGATCTTGGCGACGACCCTGAGATAGCGGTGAACTACAGCTACTTTACTGACTCGAAAGGGCGCGCAAAGCAGATGCTTCCGTTACCGAGCAAGGGTTTGGTGTGGATCGAAGGCCTGATCACGATGATGGATCCGGACGGCGAGGAGCGGCTGATCGCCACTTATACACGGCAGGATGGCCTGAAATTCCCCGATGAGTGCGGTCTGGCGCTGTTCGATGACCAGAAACAAGTATTTCAGCCCTGGGTGCAGTTGCCTTGCCGCGATCAGCATATCTCCTCTCATCCCTTCCAACATGACAGCTATTGGTATCTTTATCCTTGGCTGCGGGTACCGAACGACTGGGACGCGATTCAGGACTCAAGCCAATGGGAAACGCGCAACGTTCGGCTGCCTTCGAACGCCACGCGGCCGTCCTGTGTGGTTTGGAACGAATACCGAAAACGCTGGATCCTTCTTTTGGAAGATACAGGCGATGTCTATTATTCCGAGGCGACACAACCGGAAGGCCCGTACGGCAAAGCCGTGAAGATCATCCACCACGACCAGTACAATTTCTATAATGTTGCCACACACAGGTTCTTCAACAAGGAGGGTGGCCGCATTATCTTCATAGAGGGGACCTACACGGATTCCTTCAGCGCAGCGACGGAGAAAACCCCACGCTACAACTACAACCAAGTAATGTACAGCTTGCGGCTCGACGACCCGCGTTTGCAGGAAGCGCAAAAGAAAAAAAGGAATACTGAATGAACGATATGGACATTGCCATTGATTTTACTGGTGAGTTCTTCGTTCCGGGGAAATCTGGTGAACGAATTGAAGCAGACCATATGGAACGGTATCATTTTGCAAACAAATTCGCGCAGGGTAAATCAATACTTGATATAGCATGTGGCACGGGGTACTCAGCCCCATTATTCATTGAAGCTGGAGCCGTCAGTTATGTCGGTGTCGATCTCAATGAAAAGTTGGTTAAATATGCAAACGAAACTTACGGCTCAGATTGTGTGAGTTATTATGTTGGAGATATTTGCTCGTTTAACAATGGTAAAACATTCGACATGATAACGTGCTATGAGACAATTGAGCATGTGAAAAATTACGAGTCTGCGATTAGTAATCTTTATAGTCTCTTGAATCGAGGGGGGATGTTGTTGATTTCTTCTCCTAATCGCCCAATAACTTCTCCCCGCTGTTCATCCCTTCATGACAAGCCCGCGAATAAGTTTCATTCTCAAGAATTTATACCTGAAGAATTGCTGTCAATATTAAATAAGTATGATCTTCTTGCCAGTCGAGATGATATATATGGTCAGCGTCAAAGACGGGTATACCCAAACAGATACTTGAATAAAATTGTCCAAGTTGTTTTTGGCAATCCAAATACAAAAGCATCACCAATTGTTACACAAGTAAGAAATGAAGTGCCAAGATATTTCGTCATTGTTGCAATGAAGATGTGAAGCCTAACAAGCCGCTCTTGCAGATTAAAAGGCTGGCACTTTTGAATCGCTGAGCTCAAATGTTAAGCCCATACGGAGCAAGATGGAGACGTTCGAGCAACGCATCCAACGACTCGTGCGCGAAAAGATAGCGATCGCGCTGTACAATCCTGATTGGCCGAAGGTATTCCGCCAAGAGAAGGAGCATCTGCTATCATGTCTACCCAATGACCTGATCCGACGGGTTGAGCACTTCGGCAGTACGGCCGTGCCTGGGCTCGCGGCGAAGCCTATCGTGGACATGCTGGTGGAGGTGACCGACTTGCAAGCGACCAGGGATCGAATCGTGCCGGTGTTGGAATCGCAAGGCTACGATTATTTCTGGCGTCCAACGCACGGGGACGAGGGCCCGCCATTCTACGCCTGGTTCATCAAGCGAGATCCACAGACCCGTGCCCGCACGCATCACATTCACATGGTGGAGGGCCATTTCTCTGAGCACTGGGATCGGCTTTTGTTCCGGGACTACCTCATTGAGCACCCGGAGGTGGCCAGAGAATATGAAGCGTTGAAGATTTGCCTGGCATCAGCCTTTTCACAGGACCGGGTATCGTATACTCGGAGCAAGACGGAGTTCATCGGTCAGGTGACCGAGAAGGCAAAGCGCTACTATGGCCGGATCTAAAATGTGCATGCTGCGGACAGGCTAGACTGTCACAGCTCTGGCGTAACATGCGGGCGTCCCGGCGGCGAGCACTGACCTCACGGCCCATGCTTACGTAAGGGTCACACCAGACTAGCCCACAGTTGATGCGACCAGACGTTCGGCTTGATCTTCAACCAGGAAAGAAAGTGAGGAAAAATGTTAAAGCTCAAATTTATGACAATTATTTTTGTAGGCTTGCTATTGGCGGCCTGTACTCAGGAAGGTACAGAGGATACTCCAAAACATGCTGGCGAGGAGCAAGCTGCCTTACAAAGCGCTAACAAATGGTTGACTCTTGTTGACGAAGGCAAATATAGAAAGAGCTGGAATGAAGCCGCTAGTCTTTTCAAGAATGCGCTGCCAAAAGACAAGTGGATAGAGACACTGGGCGGCATTAGGCCGCCACTTGGAAAGGTTTTACAGAGGAATGTAAAAACGAAAGATTACAAAACTTCACTTCATGGCGCTCCCGACGGAGAATATGTTGTAATCCAGTTTCAAACTAGATTTGAGTACAAAGCCAGCGCAATAGAGACCGTCACGCCCTCCAAGGAAAAGGACGGTTCCTGGCGAGTTTCGGGCTACTACATTAAGTAAGATTAAGCCCAAGGATCATTGCAGCGGACCCATTGGCCGCTGAGTTCACCCGTTAGCGCGCCGAGGTTCCCTTTGGGGCGCGATACTCAGATCAGATCATGGACATTCGAATCGTCTTCCCAGAGCATCACATCATTCTGCCGGTGATCCATGTAGGGAGTCAGCAGCAGGCACTGCGTAACGCAAATATTGCGCGCGATGCGAACGTCGACGGAGTGTTCTTGATCAACCACGAGATGTCTTACTCGGAGTTGCTGTCGATACATCGCGCGGTCGTTGCCGAACATGGTGACTGGTGGGTCGGTGTGAATTGTCTTGATTTGTCGCCCATCGAGGTTTTCAGATGCATCGATGACACGGTTGCGGGGGTCTGGGTGGATAATGCAATGATCCACGAGAACGCGGAAGTACAACCGAAAGCTGAGCGTGTACTCGATGCTCGAAAGAAAACAGGCTGGCCCGGGCTTTACTTTGGTGGCGTTGCTTTCAAGTACCAGCGACCCGTTGACGACCTCGCCCAGGCGGCGAGGAAGGCCGCACAGTATATGGACGTGGTTACAACGAGCGGCCCAGGAACCGGCCACGCTGCGTCACCGGAAAAGATCAGTGTCATGAAGCAAGCACTCGGCGATCATCCGCTTGCCATTGCGAGTGGGATCACCCCAGAGAATGTTGGTGATTACTTGGATAGCGCGGATTGCTTTCTCGTGGCGACCGGAATCAGCAAATCATTCGAAGAGTTGGACCCTGATCGCGTTAATACACTGGTTAAAAAGATTCGGGATACAGTCTGACTCGTAAGGCCCGCTAATTGTAGTAAGGCGGTCAACAACAGGAGTCTCATATGCATCCAGTCCTCATTGTGTCCACCATGTGTGTCCAGGTTGATTCGGGGCGGGCCACTTAATTGTAATTAGCCGGCAAGGAGATCAATGAACCAGGTGTCCACTTCGACGATTTCTTCTTGCCGTCGGCGCTTCGGCCGGCCGATGAAGGTGCCGCGAAGCCAGTCGGTGGGGACTTTGATTAGCAGAGCTTGCGCGATCAGGTCTTGATCCCACTTCGGGGTGAGCGAGCAGCCAGCTAACCAGTGTTAGGAGCGGGCTGGCGAAACCGGCCGTGGAATCTTGTGCATTTGGCGCGAATGTTCAGAAATGCAGGCGGGATTCCTGCCGATGGCAACCAAAGGTCAAAATGGGATGCCGGATGTCGATTTGATCATCCCAACCCAGAATATCGTTAGTTGTCTCGGCTAGTATAACAAGACGCTGCGCCTGACAACGATTCTGCTGCACTCCACGGGGACAGGTGAGCTTGTTCGTCGTGTAGACAAGTCTATGCAGTGGGGCGGATCCCCTTCCTGTACGAGCAACATGAGGGAGGATGGGACATGATACAAACCTTGGGACTTCCGCGTGGTGTCAAGGTCATCATCGGCTTTCATGCATTCAGTTTTGTTATATGGTTCTTCGGTCAGAGCGTGGCGGTTGTGGCCTACGACACGGTGGCCGGATGGGGACTCCAGCACCCCCGCGCTCTGATTGATCCCGTGATCGTGCAGGTCAATCGGGCGGTTGGCCTGACAGACACAATCGTCATGTTGCCGCTTTTCATTGTTGCAGCGGTTGGCCTCCTTCGTAGAAGGTTCTACGGCGCCGTTGCAAGTTGGCTAGTCTTCGGCATGACGCTGTATTGGCCGGTCGTATTCTGGATCTCTCAGGGCTTCTACGCAGAGGCAAGCATCAGACACCAATCCACATCAATGATTGACATCATCGTACCAGCAGTTCTTTTTCTGATTGCTGGCTGGGGATCATGGTACCTGTACCGGAACCGTGGAATATTCCATTAGCAGATTGAAGGTCCACGATGGAATCTCGGTACAAGGGGCCATATTACTGTTGCCTGAACTGGACGGGTAGCTTTGGCACGATTCTAGGAGAAAAAACAATGAAACGAATACTGCTTGTCGTTTTCACGTTGGAGCTTGTAATGCTGTTTGGCGTTCAAGCGATGGCTCAGAATCAAAACGTCTTGCCCTCGTGGAATGACAGCGGGCCAAAGAAGGCTATTATCGAATTTGTCGGCCGGGTGACCAGTGAGGGTAGCCCGGACTATGTGGCGCCAGCGGAACGCATCGCCACTTTCGACAATGACGGAACGCTTTGGTCCGAGCAGCCGGTGTATTTCCAATTAACCTTCGCCTTGGACCGCGTGAAGGCACTTGCACCACAGCATCCCGAATGGAAGGCGCAGCAGCCCTTCAAGGCCGTACTCGAAGGGGATCTGGACACCGTGCTTGAAGGGGGCAAGCACGCGCTCCTTGAGCTCGTGATGGCCACGCATACGGGTATGAATACGGAGGAATTCGCAAAGACTGTCCAGGACTGGATAACGAAAGCGAAGCACCCGAAGACGGGCCGACTCTACACCGAGATGGTTTATCAGCCCATGCTCGAGCTCCTAAGCTACCTTCGAGCCAACGGCTTCAAGACCTACATAGTCTCGGGCGGTGGCATCGAATTCATGCGACCATGGACGGAGAGGGTTTATGGTATTCCCCCCGAGCAGGTTATTGGCAGTAGTGTGAAAACGAAATTCGAGCTGCAGGACGGAAAACCCGTACTCGTCCGGTTGCCAGAGATCAACTTCATTGACGACAAAGCCGGTAAGCCCGTCGGCATAAATCAACACATTGGCCAGCGTCCCATCGCAGCCTTTGGCAATTCCGACGGCGACTTGCAGATGCTCCAATGGGTAGCGGCAGGCAGCCGTACCAGTTTCTGCTTATATGTGCATCACACGGACGCCGAACGCGAATGGGCTTACGACCGCAAGTCCAACATTGGTCGCCTCGACAAAGGTCTGGATGAAGCGAAGGCGCGCGGTTGGACCGTTGTGGACATGAAGAAGGATTGGAAAACCATTTTCCCTTTCGACTCGCAGTAACCTCATGAAAACGCACCAGCCCAAAAGCGGCTCCAACTTGTGCTGCTTGACGCCGCAGTGGACACGGCAAACCGTGCCGCTGAGCTGGAACACTGGGCACAGTGTCTGACAAACGGCGGAGGCTGCTTGCCGAGAAGGCCGTCCAGCTGTTACAATTATTCATCTAAAAATCGAATCAATCGTTAATCATGCACAGATGAGGAAATCCATGCAGACCTCTTCTCGGCAACATTTCCGGCAGGTCGTGTTCCTCGGCGGTATTGCCCTCTGGGCTACGGGCCTTTTCCTGGCCGATAGCCACGCGGTTCCGTGCGAGGATTATCCGCTCATCGCGCACTCGCTGCTCGGCTCCCTGCCACTGTCGGAGGGAAATACCACCTTCGTCGCGGACGGCACACGGGCCTACGTCGGCGGTCCCTTCCACGGCTTCAAGGTCCTCGATCTGAGCGATCCGGTACAACCGGTACTCCTAGCCGAATACAGCACCGGTCTGTACCTACTCAATGAACCCACCTGGGTCGAGCCGGCCGGTAATATTGGCTTTATCGGCGGGGTGTACGGCGAGGTTCCGGTCATCGATCTGAGCGACCCGTCTGCTCCGAGCGAGATCACGCGTTTTCCGATCCTCTTCGAGGTCAAGGCGACGGCTTGGGAGGGCGATTTCTTCTACGCGGCAACCTTCGGGCGGCGAAACATCGCCGGGACCGACACGTCGGCCTTCCACATTGTCGACGTCTCAGATCCTGCCGTACCCCGTCAGCGGACCGAGATCTTCGATAATCACTTCTGGGCCTTCTCCCTGGAGGTCCGCGACGGTATCGCCTACCTGGGAGCCTCTTCGGGGCTGCACGTCCTCGACGTGTCTGATCCGGCCGCGGTGACGGAGCTGGGCTTCATCGACTTCTACTCGGCCCCGGTCGCCATGGCGAGAGGGGTGGTCGACGGCGTAGACTGCCCGCGGGTCGACGGGGGTCTGGGTCTCCATGGCGTAATTCATGGTCGCCCGGACACGCGGGTCCTTCGAGAAATCCTTGAAGCCCGCGCGCTGGAGGACGACGGCCGCGAGGAGGAGGTAGTGCATGGTGAACATGTGGTAGTTGGGCGCCT
>Ga0209536_100004839_pt1 | contig 21173 bp, 24 predicted proteins | sample DeeMarSeWOR28_12_FD_187461 | JGI IMG/M metagenome (GOLD analysis project Ga0209536, IMG submission 187461) | Marine sediment microbial communities from White Oak River estuary, North Carolina - WOR-2-8_12 (SPAdes) (version 2) | ecosystem: Environmental > Aquatic > Marine > Intertidal zone >... | reverse complement strand
AGGAACAGTGTGTAAAACTCTGTTAACCTCGTCTCCCGCTCCATGTAGCTCGTGCTGTAGATAGCTACGAGGACCCCAAGGAAGGTAATGCTCCCCGCCATGAATACGCCCAGCATATCCACCTCGAAGCAACCTGAGAAGGGTGGATTCTGGCCCCAAGACGACACCACGAGAACGTGGCCGGCCGACGCCTCCACTTGGAGGTAAAGTTGATAGACCGAGTAGAGGGACAGGGCTATGACGAATATCGCCCAGAATTCACGTAGCATGAACTTGGTTCTCTTGGCTATCAGCCCCATAAACGGTGCGAGGACCCCTCCCAACACGAGCACAAGCACGGGCGTTGGAATGGCTAGACCCTGAAGGGGTATCAATTGGGCTACCATTTGAGCCGCATCAGCCTCCTTATGTCGAGAGTACCGTAATGTTTGTACGCGTTAATCACTATGGCCAAGCCTACGGCGATTACTGAGCCGTCCAATACTATGGCCATCATCACTATGGTCTGTGGGAAGGGGTCAACGAACCCTGTGACGTTGGACGATAATGCGATGAAGCAGAGGTTCGCGGCGTTAAACAGGATCTCAACGCCGATCAGCAGCCGGACCATGTCTCTCTTCACGGTTAAGCAGCTTAGGCCGATGAGGAACTGGAGGAATATAAACACCAGTACCACCGATAGTTGAGTTGTCACTGTTCAGAACCCTCCTCCTTGAGCATGGCTAAGCAGCATATCACCGAAGCGAATATCACGAAAGACTGTAGAGCGATATCCTGTCCACGGCTCTCCCACATGAACCTCGATACAGCGGGGGTTATTTCCTTGTATGGCTCTGTGGGGACGAGTTGCGTCCTTGGGCCGCCCTCGTGATAAGGAAACTCCACCTCAAGTGATAGCCATGAGAAGGATAGAGCCAGTCCAAAAATGGTTAGAAAACCTATTATCTTTATGTATCCAAGACTTCGCGAGCTCATGCTTCCACCTCCTCGTCGTCAAATCTGGTCTGCCCTGCCTGTGTCAGCATGACTGTGATGAGGAAGAAGACCACTATTGCCCCTGAGAATATAGCGAACTGGAAGAGCGCGGCCGTGGGCGCGTTCATCATGTAGTATGCGATGCCAAGGGACACGTTTGAGCAGAGGAGGAAGACTACTCCGTAGACTATGTTCCTGCTGTCGACAGCGAGAAAAGCCGTAACCACTACTACTAATAGCACTATTATTAACGCGATCATACGTCCTTCACCTTCCTGTACTTCATCTCTTTATCAGTGAGGTATGCCTCTGTCCTCCTCTTCATCATTGGGAGAATGTCCTCGATGTCTGGAACCTCCATGAGGCGCTCAGGGGAGTACACCAGCTCGCTCCGGTCAGCTGTCGCGAACTCGACAATATCGGTGAACTCCAGCGCCTGTCTTGGGCATTGATTCACACAGTATCCGCAGAGACAGCATGTGTTGTAGTCTATCTGGGGGTACTTCTTGTCCTTGCCTTCTATCTCCACCATCTCTATGGAAGCGTCGGGGCAGACCCTAGCGCATATCCCGCAGCTGATGCACTTGTCCAGATGGAAGACGTGGCGGCCCCTGAACCTCTCGAAGAACATGAGACGCTCAGTCGGGTAAGCTACTGTTTGGCTGTTCCTCAACACGTAGGGGGCCACGATCATGAGTGGTTTCAACATTTTTCTCAGCCAGCTCATCACACCACCCCCAGTATCTTCATCACTATCACAAAAAACAGGTTCAACAGCGCGAGGGGCGTCATGTATTTCCAGCCCAGCTTAATCATCTGGTCCATCCTGAGCCGGGGGAAGACGCACCTCAGCAGTATAATGAAAACAACAAGCACAAAGAACTTCGCCAGCAACCAGAAAATGTGGCTGGCCGTGGGCATGCCCATGAGTACCGGGCCGTTAAAGCCTCCTAAGTAAAGGGTGATGAACATCAGCGTCCATGCCTGGAAGAGGACGTACTCGGCCATCATCGTGAAACCGAAAAGGATGCCGCTGTACTCGGTTCTCCACCCAAACACCAGCTCGACCTCAGCCACAGGTATGTCGAAGGGGGTCCTCTCGGACTCTATGAAGATGCCCAAGAAGAACAAGATGAAACCTATGAACTGGGGGACTGCGAACCACATGTTTTGTTGAGCCTCCACGATCTTTACTAAGTCCATGCTGCCCGCCATTATCGCCACTCCGGCGGCGCAGATGACCAACGGGATCTCGCCGGAGATGTACATGTAGGCGACCCTCCAAGCTCCTATGAAGCTGTACTTGTTGTTGCTCGCCCACCCTGAAAATATCGGTATCAGAGGCGCGATACCCATGATCGCAAAGAACATGGGTAAGCTGAGGCTGCCAACGTCCCAGAGAACCCAGTTCGAGGCGAAGGGGATCAGTAGCAGCGCAAGTGAGGGAATAGTTGAAAGGAACACGGGCATTGCTACAAAGAAAGGCCAGTCGATGGCTGTGGGGATAATTATCTCCTTCATGAATAGCTTCAAGAAGTCGGCGAACACCTGTAAGACCCCCGCCCTGCCACCGCAGTAGTAGGGTCCCACCCTGAGCATCGCCCTGGCGAGGAACTTTCGTTCAAACCAGACTGCAAATATGGCGAAACCCAGTATGAACCCGAGGCCCGGTAGCAGAAGCACCTGCAACAAGGGCTTGGAGTTGAGGGCCAGGAATTCGATTACCATGGATGGGATATTCATTAAACTAAACTGATCTGCCTGAACCAAGTTCGCTAGGGTCCCACTAATTAAACTATTTGAATTCATTTCATCATCCTCCAGTCATCTATCCGAGTCCAAGTACCACGGGTCTATCGAATTGATGATAACTGGTATGTCGGCAACGAAGACCTCGTTGAGTTCAGCCAGCCTCTCGAAGACGTACATGTTTCTGAGAGTCGGTGAGTTGATCTTGACGCGGTACGGGTTACCGGTGCCATTCGTGAACAGGTGGAACCCCAGTTCCCCTCTCCCCGCCTCGACCCTGCTTATATACTCCCCCTCAGGCACCCTCATGAAGGCGTTGACCCTGCCCTTCACCGGGCCGTCCGGGATACTCTGTGCGATCTGCTCCATGATGTTGAGTGCCTGTCCGATTTCGTGGTACCTCACCTTTGTACGGGCCATCACGTCACACGCGTCCTCCGTGATTACCTCCCACTCTAAGTCGCCGTAGGCGTCGTATGGCTCCTCGCGACGCATGTCGATATCGATGCCTGAGCCTCTCAAGACGGGTCCCGTGGCTCCCAGCTTCAGGGCGTCCTTCGGCTTCAAGATTGCGACGCCATCGCACCTGTTCTCGAAGAGGGGGTTCTCCACCATGGCGTCCCAGTAGTCCTTGAACCGGCCCCGCAGGTATTTCACAGCCTTGAGAACCTTATCCGCGAACCCGTCAGGGAGGTCATGGTGTACTCCTCCGGGGAAGAAGTGGTTGAAGCTCCACCTAGCCCCTGTCAGCTCCTCAAAGAGGTCCAGGAGCACCTCACGGTCGACGGTGGTCCAGAGGAATACCGCCGGGAAGTACCCCGTGGACTCTGCCTGTAGCCCGAAGGCGTAAAGGTGGCTGTTGATTCTGCTCATCTCGCATACCAGGGTCCTTATCCACTTGGCCCTTTCCGGCACCTCTAGTCCCGCAGCCTTCTCTATGGCTGTGACGTATCCTATGCTCATGTTGGCGGTGTCCACCATAGCCATGCGGTCTACTGGGATGATGCCGCTGAAGAAGCTGCGGTTCTCAAGGATCTTCTCGATGCCCCTGTGGGTGAACCCCAGATCCGCGATGATCCTGTGGACCTTCTCCCCGTCTACATCGAGCAGCACTCTTGTCTGGCCGCTCATGGGGTGCTGGGGGCCCCAGCTTATGCGCATCACATCGGGCTCTATCATCGGCTCTCTCATTGCTGGCCTTCCCCCTTGAAGTCCTTTAGGAGGGGGTGCCCTCCCTTCCAGTCGGGCGGAAGCAGAAATGGAATCATGTTCGGGTGACCATCGAACTCTATGCCAAACATTTCATGGGCCTCCCTCTCATGAAAGCTCATGGCATCCCATACCTGGGTTAAGCTGGGAAGCTTCGGTTCATCCCTGTTCAAGTCCACCCTGTAGGTTAACATGAATCTGCTGCCGGGGTGCATCAGGTAGTAGATCATCTGAATCCTGTTATCGTCAGGATAGTCTATGGCTCCCCCTGAGACGGGCATGAGTAACCCGAAGTTGTCTCTAAGCGACTTTGCGGCGTCGATGAAGCTCTCGTTGTTGACCACGAGGTCGGCTCTCCTCGGGTCCGTTGACTCGATGGATTTAACTGCTTCAGGATGAGCCTTCTGAAACGCCTTGACGAAGTCGGCAGCGCTAATCTTTGACACCTATTCTCCTCTCCTTCTTTATCTTCTCCTGAAGAAGCATCATACCATGTATGATGGCCTCGGGGCGCGGCGGACACCCGGGGATATAGATGTCTACCGGGACGTAATCGTCTACCGCAACGACGGCGTACGAGTCGTGGAAAGGACCCTTACCAGTTGGGCATGCACCTACGGAGACGACGTACTTCGGGTCACCCATCTGGTCGTAGAGATATTTGACCCTCAAAGCCATCTTCCGGGAGACGACGCCCACGACCATGATGCAGTCACACTGTCGGACACTGGCGAAAGGCAGGACGCCTAGGCGTTCCATGTCGAAGCGGCTTCCTGAGACCTGCATGAACTCTGGGCTGCAGCACCCAGTTACGAAGTGTATGGGCCAGATGCTGTACTTGCGCGACCAACCAGCGATGAAGTCAATTAAATTGTAGGCGGCCCCGCTACCTGGGATGTTGTCGAAGGCTCTTTTAATGGTCTGTTCTTCGGTCATCATCTCACCAAGTTCTTTCTTTCAACAAGGAAGTACGCCAATGCGAGGGCTACGATGAAGCTGTATGTGATGATGATGCTCACAACATCCAAGGTGAAGCTGACGGAGATGGCGGAAGTGAGTATTATCCACGCGAAAGCGTCCAAGGCGAAGAATGCCACCGCGTATCCAAAGTATCGTGTAATACCAAGAAGCCTGAACGATCGAGCCTCACCAAAGGGCTTCTGTCCACACTCATAGATTGTGGTCTTTGTCTTGTTTGGGTTTTTTGCGCTGATTAGTCTAGCGGCGAGAATCGCTACACTTAGAAATCCTAGTTCAATCCCAGTGAAAATCCAGAAGGCCTGAGACCCGCTCAATGTGAACATCGTATCTCCTCCACACTACTTGATAAGTAACAAATAAAAGTTGACTTGGTCATGAAGCCATTTCAGTCCATCTGGACATAAATAGTTTTCTTAGAGAGCTTTTTCTGATAATTATATCTTAATTGCATACGATAATATCTTATCCCTTTTTAATATTCAGTAAATTTTTTTAATAATATATAGTCTATATAAACATCGATTTAGTCTATAAAAATCTTGATCTAAGATATGGCTGATCTGAAGAGTCACGAAATCTTTTTATCGAGTCCATTTTTCTTTCCTGATATAAAATTTTTCTCCAATTTAAAAAATGTTTTTTTACATAATTTAATCTCAGTATACTATATCTCTGAATTTAACGATAGTAATTATTACTGGCACTAATTCATAGTGTCGTAGAATACCACCATGACTCAACACCACTACTTGTTATCATTAATACTATATGAGCCACAAGCATATTTTCTCGGATTCATAAGATAACTGTCTCCGGGTAACTAGCTAGATTTTGGTGGGATTGTACTAATAATCGAAGTTAGAGCCTTCAATTTTTCCCAGCAACTTCAATGATGCCTGTAAACCTTTTTCGATGACCCTGCTGGGCCTGTTCTTCATGATACGGCTGAGTATGATGATAGTTAGTTCATAGAGAATGTAGAAGGGTATGGTCATTAACAACATTGACACAGGAGTTGGGTCGGGTGTTAAGAATGCTGTAACTATTGCGAGCGCTAAGAAGAGGTGTTTCCTCATTTTTCGTAGGTCATCCACTATGATTATGTCTATGACTACGAGTGTGTATATCACGAGGGGAAAAGTGTAGAAGAGGCCCGAGCCGACCAACCCGAATGATATGATGTCAAAAAAGTCCTTCACCGAATAGAATGGCATCACCCGTGTCTGGTACACGAACTGGTAGAGTACCTTGAAAGTGGCAGGTATAAGGATGAAGTAAGCGTATGTTACACCCAGAAGAAAAAGCAAAACGAACATGCTTACGAAAACAAACAAGCCTTTCTTCTCGTTCTCGTAGATAGCAGGTGCCAAGAATGCATAGATCTGAGTAGCGACGTACGGTAGACAGATGATGAGGCTGATAGTAAACGAGATTATCACATAAATGTAGAAGCTATCCAGCCAGTTGAACGCTATAAGAGTAACGCCCTCAGGGAGAAGAGTCTCCTGAATTAAACCCATAATTTTGGACACAAAAAGCGTGTAATCAGTAAAGTCCAGTTTAACGATCTTTGATAGGTCGGCTGGCAGTGACATCACGATCATCATCGTAATAAGTAGAACCACCATAATGCGTCTAAGCCTTGAAGAAAGCTCTTGAACATGATCCCATATACCGAGTTCCTCATCCTCTGACATAGGGAGCACCGGTGTTGGAGTTATTCAGACTCCACTTTTTGGGTCGCCTTGGCGATGTCCTGAGCTATGTCATTAATATCTCGGCCTTCTACCTCGATCCCTAGCTTTTTTGCTGCGTCAATGATAGCCTGCTTCTCTTCTTGCTCTTTTCGCGTCTTTTCATCGATGTACTTCACTGGCTCATTGGTAGCCTTGTTGAACTCTCTCATAGCCTCGCCCATGGATCTCGCCAGTTCAGGGAGTTTTCTTCCCCCAAATAGTAGAAGGACGATAAACAGGATGAATATTAGCTCTGTGTTTCCCATCATATTATGTCAATCCTTGTAATGATTTCATGCTCGATCAGATAAAGGATTTGTTAAACGATTAAGGCGTCTTTCTGTCTGTATCATCTTCTCTTTTTTTCTTTTACTAGAGATCACCTTACTGAGCATTCAGCGTCTTGTGACGATGGTAAATATGCATACAAAAGCCAAAATAGTAAATGATCACCACTAATAATCTCCGGTTAATTTCCATACCTCTATTCACTTGATTAATTTTTTCATCTTTCTCTCTTTTTATAACATTTTCTTTAAAGTCGATAATTATCTTTTTTATTTTTTAAATATAACAATGTTGTACACAAATATTTTAATAGTATTAATGAACTCAAAATTTTTTCGAAATACCTATTACATGTTGTGTAAGTAAACATGGGATGAGTATGAATAATATTCTGGGCGAGAATGAAAAAAGTAAACTAGCAACTATCTTTGGCTACGTCAGTAATGGTAAGGAAAGACCTTTAGCGGGTGTGAATGTAAAATGTGAGAAGGAGGATAAAATCACTCTTTTCGATGGATCTTATAAATTTGAAGTTGAACCAGGTCCGCACACAATCAATGTTAAGCTTAAGGGATTTGTTAAACAAGAGAAAGAAATTCGCGTCGAGGATAGCGAAGAAAGAAGATTGGACTTTCAACTAGAAGAGGAAATGGGGAACTCTAGAATATATGGATTCATCATTGATAAGGAAACAAGGGAACAGATAGGAAATGGTTTGGTCATACTAATTCGCCCAACAATGAACAAGAACTCGAAAATCGACCCAAAGACAGGCTCTTACGAGTTTAACAAACTTACCAATGGAACATATGATCTCTGGACATCCATACTACAATATGAAGATACAAAGCAGACAATAATTATTGGAGATAACGAAGAAAAAAGAAATGATTTCCATGTTATGAAAAAGGAAGAGGAAGAGGTTCCTTGGGGATGAATCTGGAAATAATTACTGCATTTATATTCTTTTTAGACACAGATCACTGCCTGTGGCAATATTATCCAGCTCTCTAGTAAGTAAGTCTTCGAGTCCGGAAGGGATTTTTTCTACGCTTAAACTCTCTTCAAGGATTTTTATATAGTGGTTACACACTTCACAATAATTCAGCTCATATTCATCATTTCTTTTAATTTTTATAAAACCCATCGAGGTGGGATCATTATTCCCACAATTTATGCATTTAAACATGTCAACTAGATACTCTGAACCACAATAGATGCATACCATATAACGCTTCAATTTTATATTTCTAGCCACTGCTGACTGACGCCCACAAACGGGACAGTAAGACTCCCACCAAGTTTCTTTAATTTTTTCTTCAACGTTTCGCGCTATCTGCTCAAAAAATGGTTTTAGAGGAGAATCAAAAATAAGAAGCAAAAGAGACGAGTCGATGCCATATTTTTCGCTTTCATATTTGAACCATTTAGAATCTTCTCTGAGGATAGAATCAATAGCTTCACTTACCGCAACATCTCCATTCTCCATAGATTTTACATAATGCCTCAATTCATCGCCATCAGCGTTGACATCAATCAATAGTTTAACAATATTCGTAGCTACATTTGAGAGTACATCTATATCAAAATCAGACTCTTTAAAAAAATTAATCATGGGTTTTTTAGTAGCATTTGTCTTTTCGAGTATATTATTGAGAGTTTCATAATTCATAGCGACCTTTGCCCCTCTTTTTTCTGATTCATCCAAAGGTAACAATATATTTAATATTCTGTTATGAAGACTCAACACTTTTTCATATTTGGGATAATTTACTATCGCGGATTCAACGTTAGTCATTTGATCTCTAATGGAGGGCTTTGCCATCTACTTTACCTCCAATGGTGAATTCAATCCTTATATGAATAGTTTTCCATTGAACTCGCATGATGACAATCTTTTATACGTAATTAAATCCTACGTGTCCATATTGGGTTTTTACACTCGAGCGAATAGAATGTGTGTACATATTTTAAATATGTAATAGAAGTATGTGTACAAAGGAGCTTGACACAAATGTCGATTAATAATGATTCATTTAAAACTACTCGAAGAGACTTCCTGAAGCTTTGTGCCGCTGTTCCTGCGGTATTTGGTCTACCAAGTGAAGGTGGTTCCCTACTAGGATCTATGGCATTCTCAAGGAGTGTAGGAGAAGAGAAGATGGCACTCTATAAAATGGGGCGTAGGATCCCATCGATTTGTGTCTATTGTGCCGGAGGCTGTGGAGTCATCTTAACTGAAGTGGGTGGTAAAGTAATTGAGGCTGAAGGGGATCCTTATCACCCAATAAATAAAGGTTCAACGTGCAGCAAGCTCGCAGCATACATACAACTGGTAAATAGCGAGCGTCGTCTCACAAGACCAATGATGAGGACAAATCCCAACAAAGGAGTTGACGAGGATCCTGGCTGGGTGTACATTTCATGGGATCAAGCTTTGCAGATGATAGCGGAGAAAGTTGTTGAAGCAACTGAGAGTCACAACTATATGCATGAAGAGATCGTGGGTGGCGAAGTTGTTCAAAATTATTACCGAAGTGGAAAAGATTCCCCTGTAATGTGGCACGGCTCGTCGTATTGGACTAATGAAGAGTGTTATCTTGGTAAAAAGTTAATCTCACTGTTAGGTTCTACAAATGTTGAGCACCAAGCCAGAAAATGCCACGCATCCACAGTGGCTGCCTTGGCTAATACCTTTGGTTTTGGAGCAATGACCAATCATATTATCGATGCCAAGAACTCCAAGTGCTTCCTCATCATGAGTAACCCAGTCGAGAGCCACACAATGGAGTTCAAGTGGGTTTTAGAGGCAAAAGATAACGGAGCAATAATCATTAACCTAGATCCCCGATTCAACAGAACGTCCTCCAAAGCGGATATATATGCAAAGTACAGGTCTGGAGCAGAGGCCTCAATATTCGTTGGCTTAATCCACTTACTAATACACGAGATGCCTCAGCACATTGACACCGCGTTCGTCGAGTCAAGGACGAATGCGCCGTACGATATGAACGGCAACTTCCTAGCAGACTGGATGACAAACCCGAACTCGGTATTCAGTAAGCTAAAATCAATAGTCGCCGACTATACTCCAGATGAAGTTGAGCGGATATCAGGCATCAAAGCTGATAAATTAAGAGAGGTTGCGCAAACATTCTTCTCGAACAAACCGAGCAACATTTACTACGCCATGGGGACGACGCAGCACACCAATGCTACGCAAGCTATTAGATCTCAGGCGATACTCCAGCTCTTACTCGGCAACATGGGTGTTCCCGGCGGAGGCGTCAATGCCCTCAGAGGCATCAGCAACGTACAGGGCTCAACCGATATGAACCTACTATCTCATCTAATCATGGGATACAGGGCGCCACCGAGAAACCTTCAAGATATTAGAAGATACCAAAAGTGGAAGAACTCGGATGCCTCAACGAGGCCCGGCGGAGCTGAAGGCGGAGCAACATACACTCCAGCCGATAAAATAGAGGAGCGTTGGGATGCAAGGCATTTTGGGACTTGGAAAAACCTTGAACAAAATTGGGGCATGCAGATCGGCACTGTCCCAGGCATGGATCCCGATAACGAACCCGTTGTTTGTGACATGCCAATTGGTAACGGTAACGCCACAACACAGTTGTTCAGAGCGATGCTTGACGGAAAGATCAAAGTCGCAATAATTGTCGGAGAAAACAACGCGGTCTCAAACGCCAACGCAAATGTAATAAGAGAGGCCTTGAGCAAACCTGGCGTCTTCGTTGTAGTCAACGAGATATTTGAGACAGAGACGGCTCACTTCGCAGACATTGTCCTCCCAGGGACGACTAGGGCGGAGCGTTCAGGAAGTATTACGAACACTGGCCGCTGGGTACAGTGGCACTGGAAGGCCGTTGAGCCACCGGGGGAATGCAGAGACGAACTATGGTTCTGTTCACAGCTCTTCAAGAGGATACGGAACATGGGCTTCAAGATGCCTTCTGAGATGTCCCAGTACGAATTCCCCAAGTCCGTCGAGGCCGTATGGCCCACCCCATACAATTTGGAGTTAGGTGAGACGGCTGAGGCGGTCTACAAAGAGATAGGTCATCCTACGCTTTGGAGCAACGTCTTGTACCGTGGGTCTTGGAATGACAGCCTAAGGCCGGAACTTGACGGAATTCTCGCGAAGAGGCGTGATCCTAGACCTGTGAGTCAACAAGATGCACAGTATGGTTTCCACAAGAACTGGGCATGGAGTTGGATGGACAACCAGAGAGTATTGTACAACATCAACGAGGACCCAGCAGGTCTGAAAACATTCTTCGTTTGGTGGGCGCACAACAATGACGTCTGGTTAGGGCTTGACAAGGCTGCTATATGGTCTAGACATCTGTTTGATTCAGATAAGCCTATCTGGAACCCATTACATCACGGCATGCCTCTGCACAACGAGCCGCTAGAAAGCCCGGACGAGGACCTGGCGAGCAAGTATCCTTCCATGTGGGATGATCGATTCCCCGTAACGGTTGGAAGCCCAAATGAATACCCATATGTGCTTACCACCTTCAGACTGGCCGAGCACATGCAAGCAGGAGCCATGACACGTAACTTGCCATGGCTTGTGGAGGCACATCCAGAAATGTTCGTAGAGATTAGCCCCCAGCACGCGGCGGAGCTTGGTGTAGACGCCGAAGATTACGTGAGAGTCAGGACGGCTCGAGACACGACTGGAATACGTGTGAAAGTCAATGTTACGGACCGTATTAAGCCAATTAGAATAAACGGAAGAGACGTTCACGTGGCAGCGATGCCTTGGCACTGGGGCTTCAAGGGTCTAAGCACAGGTCCCAGTGCAAATGAAATCACTATAGACGCTGTTGATGTTACCGCCAATATTCCGGAGGTTAAGACATGCCTCTGCGACATAGCGAGGGATTAGGGTGATGAAACATGAGTAAAGCTGTATTAGTTGATTTGAGAAGATGCATAGGATGCAGAGCCTGCCAAGTAGCCTGTAAACGCTGGAACGACCGCGAGGCTACACCAACTGAGTTAAACTCGGATTCCAAATTGGAATGGACCAACCCGCCAGGACTATCACCACAAACATATACATACGTCAGGTTCGTAAAAACAGGTTCTCAAGACTCTTTAAAGTGGACGTTTGCAAAAATACAATGCAATCATTGCATCCAACCTCACTGCGTCACAGCATGCCCGACAACTGCGCTTGTTAAAACAGAAGACGGCCCCGTCATATATAGGAAGGAACTCTGTATCGGTTGCGCTTACTGTGTAAATGCCTGCCCATTTGATGTTCCCAAGTTTGATGAGGAGAACAAAGTAATAGAAAAATGCACGTTCTGCTCAGAAAGGTTAAAGGAAAACATCGAGCCGGCTTGTGTACAAGCCTGTCCAACTAACACACTGGTCCTTACAAGCTTGGAGGAAGCAAGGAGAAGAGCAGCTGAAGCTAGTGCCGAAGGGAACTATATATATGGTCTTGACGAAGTTGGAGGAACGTCTTGGATCTATATATCTGAAGTCCCATTCACGGAGCTTGGATTCCCAAGCCACACCAAGGCGACGGCGGGTGAATACCAACAGGATATTATTACAAAGTTCGCAGGGACAGGGATCCTGATTGGAGGAGCTTTACTTGCTGGTTTGAAACTTTATTCACAGAGAATGAATAAGGTAGCAGAAGCTGAAGGAGGTGAATGAGATGGCAGAAATTAGTTGGGGAATTCTACTAGCGGCATACATCTTTGTAGGAGGCTTGGCTGGAGGCGCATTCATGATAGCGGCGCTGGCTGACTTATTCGGAAAAGAGAAATTCAAGGAACTTGCGAAGGCCGGCACTTACGTCAGCATCGTCTCAATAATCGTCGGTCTTGTCTTTCTCGTTTTGGATCTAGGTCGTTTCAAGGTAGACCCTCTAGGTATACTGAACGCATTCATACACTTCCCAACTTCAATAATGTCAGTGGGTACTTGGATAATCTCGGCCCTAACAGTTATGGCCCTGCTAACGGCTGTGCTCTGGATATTCCATGGATTAGAGATAGTTCGGAAGCTGTTGGGGATAGTTGGCTTTGTCCTCGGTGCATCAACAACCGCTTATACAGGGCTTCTCTTAGCGTTTTCGAGAGGAAGGCCATTCTGGGCTTCACCCTTCTTACCATGGACATTCATCATATCAGGAAGTCTAACGGGTCTAGCGATGTCTCTGCTGTTGATTCCATTGATAGCCCTGGTCATGCCACGTTTCTCAACAGACTTCAAGGAACTTGTAGATGACAAACAACGTTTTGCAGATGTCTTGGTTGGCAGCCAGAAGTATGTCTTAGCCATGATAATAGTAGAGATGGGTCTAGTGCTCATAGAGATCGTGACGGGACATTTCGGCGCATTGCTAACTTTAGGAGGCCTTTCGATGCTGTTCTTCGTCTACATAGTTTTTGGCTTAATATTGCCTCTGGGCGTAGCCTATTTTATACTAAAAGGGAAGTACATAGGAAAAGAACTCCAGGTACCAATCTCAATGCTTAGCTTTATTTTCATACTTGTCGGCGGATTCCTTCTGAGATATGTAATACTCACAGCAGGTCAACTTGTTCTATAACTCCCACCCCAATTTTTAATTCTACTTCTAACATAAACGGAAGAGTAATTGAGGTTTAATTTGAGCACTCGTATATTTTTATTAATCATGTTGATGGATGTCATCCTCGAAAGAAATGTATTATATGTGATACATCTAGCAATGCTTAAATCCGTATTAAATTTACTTTCAATCTAGGAGAGTAACACCAAAATGATAGGCCTCGGAAACACTGAGCTTCTCCTAATATTGTTCTTAATATTGATTCTTTTCGGAGGTAGACAGCTGCCTGAACTAGCCAAATCATTAGGAGCAGCATCAAGAGAGTTCACAATAGCTTCCAAGGAACCCATAAAACAAAGTGAGCCGAAGACCGAGGAAGAAGAACAAAGGGAGGCTATACTAATAGCCGCCAGAAAAATGAACATTGAGACAGAGGGTCGGAGCATCGAGGACATCGCCAAAGATCTAGTTAAGGCTACAGAGAAGACAAAGTAGGCACAACAGACGTTTTTCTACTAAATCCAGAAAACACAATTACTAATATTAAAAAATGTAACAAACAACAAACTCAATAGTATCATATCAATATCATCGTCTTCCATTGTAGGGTAGAACCCTTCGAAGACTCTTTTTCCATTGAAGGCAGCATATCGAGAAAGTTGACATGGATTGAATAAAAAAGATGGCGAATGATATCCGTGAGGATTCGCTTTTCGTAAGAATTATAGTCAGGTTGCTAGATAATGGTGTGGAAAGTGATTGCCTTGAACAGTCTGTTGGCGGCTATCTATGCATTCTCTGTCGAGAAACTACCGTACATCACTTTAGTTGTGACATTTATCGGGGTGGCTTTGCGTGTCATGAGGTGGCGTTCCAGTCCACCGGACCACGAGAAGATCAGGATGGACCCGGTGGAGTCCGTCAAGTACGTGCTACTGGATGTTGTGTTATTCAGGAAGACGTGGAGGACAGACAAGGCAATGTGGCTCGCGTTGTTCCTGTTCCACGGCAGCGTGGCGGGCATCGTCTTCGGGCATATGAGGGGCTTCCATATTTGGTCCATTCATATGTTCGAGGCTTTTGGCCACGCGTTCGCCGAGTTTATGGTGCATACGCTGCCCATCTATGTCGGCTACGTCTTCATAGTCACCCAGGTGTACTTCCTCGTCAGACGGGTGATGCTGGAGAACAAGCAGTTGACCTCTATGCCCAACGACTACATCGCGTTGGTGCTTCTTTTGTTGAAGAGCATAGCCGGCCAAGGCATGAGGCTTGTGCCCCCGGAGGGGGTCCCTGCAACACTTTATAACGTGGTGTTCATTCCCCGTTTCGTCGTGCTTCATCTGGAGACTATTCCTAACTCTCACTGGTTTCACATACACATCATCCTCACGCAGCTTTTCATCATGTACGTGCCGTTCAGCAAGTTCATTCACATAATCACAGGCGTGATTGCGCCCGCCATCTACGGCTCCAGGAGGAAGGAGATTGACCGCTGAACTGAACAAGAAAGCCAAGGCCAGCTTGGGTAAGTTCACCAGACGCCAGGTGATGGAGCTAGATACCTGTGCCCACTGCGCATTGTGTACTGAAAACTGCCCCGCTTATAACGAGTCCAAGGACCCACTCCACGCACCCGGTGTCAGATCCGCCATGGCCGTGAAGCTCTACGACAAGAAATACAACTTCCTGACCAAACTGTTCGGTAAAACCGAGATCACGGAGAAGGATGTGGAGGAGCTCTCGGAGAGCGCGTATCATTGCACTCTCTGCGGTCGATGCATGGAGTCGTGTCCCTTCGGGTTCCAGACCCATGAGCTGTGGAGCAGGATAAGAGAGATAGTCGCTGATCTAGGCGGGACACCCATCAACGTCGCAAGACTCGGGAAGATGCTCGACGAAAACATGAACCCATACGGTCTTGACCCTGATGAGCGCCTCGACTGGGTAGACTACACCGACCTACACGAGATCCCCGAGGAGGAACAGGCGGAGGTAGCGTACTTTGTGGGGTGCACTACAGCGTTCAAGGGAGCCAACCACGACGTCGCTTTCAGCATCGCCTCGATCCTCAACGAGGTGAAAGAGGACTGGACTGTTCTCGGAGAAGACGAGTGGTGCTGTGGTAACCCGAGCCTTATCTCTGGAGACGAGCACACGGCGATGGAGTACGCGTTGCATAACGTCGAGGCTCTGGAGTCCAGGGGGGTAAAGAAGGTGATCACCGGGTGCGCAGGCTGCTACAGGGTCTTCAGGTTCGAGTACCCCAAGTTACTGGGCAGGGAGCCCAAGTTTGAGATCCTTCACGCTGTAGAGTACCTGAGAGACGTGCTGGTCTCCGGGAGACTTAAGGTGGAGCCCACGGATGAGAAAGTCATCTACCACGACCCATGCGAGTTATCAAGGCTCGGTGGCGTCATCGAGGCCCCTAGAGAGGCTTTGAAATACCTGACGAAGGAGCCGCTAGAGTTTGATGAGAACGGTATTGATGTCAGGTGCTGTGGCGGCGGCGGCCTCCTTCAGGCAGTGAACAACGAGATGAGGCTGGACATCGTAACTAGGAGGCTGACGGAAGCGAAGGAAAAGGGCGCCGACATACTTGTTTCGGCTTGCCCTGCCTGCAAGCTGGCGTTCACAGACGGCGTCCGTGAGAGAGGCATCGAGATCGAGGTTCTTGACCTGCTCGAACTAGCGGCGAAGAGGCTGGGAGTGCTCTAGAGGCTTACAATGGGTTTGCTGTATAATTACGGTGTGCTTCTTAAGCCTAAGATCACCTTGGCGCTTCTCGCTCTTTATGCAACCTCTTTCCTTAGCTCGTCATTCTTCTTCGACGGTGATCCCTTTTCGGTGAGTTGGTTTCTCGTAGGCTTCATGGCTGTTACACTCGCTGTTATGGGCAGCAACGGGTTGAACTGTTATATTGACAGAGACATCGACGCGGGGATGGCTCGCACAAGTGGGCGTCCTTTGGTTCTTGGCTCTATTCCTCCCTCATCTGCACTGGCGTTCAGTTTAGCGCTGATGGCGGCCGCAGGCGTCATCGCCTTATGGCTGGGACCAACTTCTGTTCTTATTCTCATCGAGGGCGCTGGGAGCTACCTGGTTATCTACTCCATGTTTCTCAAGAGGAGGAGCATGTGGAACGTTCTCGCCAACGCTCCCAGCGTGGCTGCGCCTGCCTGGTTCGGGTGGTACATGGGGGGTGCACCGCTTTTTCCCATTGGCTTCCTATTGGGCTGTCTGGTGGCCATTTGGGGACCTCTTCACCTGTGGAGCCTCGCATACGCATATAAGAAGGATTACTTGAGGGTAGGAGTGCCCATGCTTCCCACAGTGCTCCCTGAGGCGAAGGCCATAAAGGGGGTTCAGGTGGCGCTCGCTGCGATGATCTCATCGTCTTACTTGTTGACGCCGTGGACTAAATCTTTCACGTATGTCGTGGGGGTAACTGCTCTGAACATCCCATTGATTATAATCGGACGTAGATTGAGCAAGGACCAGTCTAGTAGGGCGGCGTGGTGGCTGTTCAAGTTGTCTGCACCTTACATCGTACTGTTGTTCCTCGTATTCATGGTCAGCCATGTAATCTAGAAAAATGAGCTGGCTTTAAGCACGAAATTTTTCGAGAAACTCTTGTATTTCTTCAGAGGGTTCATCGGCTTGGATCGCCTGCCTACTCGCGTCTCCACGCGCCATGGGTTCCTTGTTCAGTAGTTCATCTATATCTGTGAAGGCTTGGGTACGTCGTGGCTGTCTTGTGTTAGGAAGACGGCGGTCTCGGGGAGGCTGTCTCGGTACTTTTTAATAAAGGCCATCATAGGCGCTGACGCGTTTCCCGCCCACACTGGGCCGGCCATCACCACCAGTTCGTAGTTGAAGGGTTCAGCTTCGAGGGGATGATTCTCTATGTAGGCCTTGCTTGCCCCTTGTCTCCCTGACTTGAGCCAGCCGAGAGGGCCATGTCTGCTGCCTTCCTCGTTGATCTTCTCTACATCGGCGGTTAGCTCGGTCTGTAGCGTGTCGACTATCTTCTTGGTGTTTCCCGTTCAAGTGAAATTGGCTATCAGAGTCTTCAGGGGGGGCCAAGTGAGGGGTCTTTGATAAAGATGCTCTGAGGGTAAGGTTTTTAGTGTTGTTGTCTTTCCTAGTACGCTGCGGGACCGTAGTCTAGCTTGGTAGGATCCGTGCTTGGGGTGCACGTGGTCGTGAGTTCAAATCTCACCGGTCCCACCAAATCAATCACCCGCGAGCCTTTATTTTTCTTCATTTCGCTGGACAGGGTACTAATACTTGTATAAGAAGTACTAGCCTCGTCATATTGAAGCGTAACGAAAAATAGTAAACAAGGTTACAATAGGTTTAAGTATGATAGAAAATAACTGAAACAGCATTATTACAATTAAAAGCTTTACAAAGAAACCTCAAAGTTATTTTATCGTGAATGTCATCTATGGAGCCATACGCCTCTTTTCCTCATTGCTCCATCTCTATACATCTCATATCTTTCACTGAAAACAGGCTTACCAGCGTTTTCTGCTCTGAACTTGATTTTCTGCTGACGACAGCCGGCTAATGCCCCTGACTGCCAAATCAGCCCGTTGTTTTGTGTGTGAGGATAAAATCATCGATTCTCTCTATCTTTCACCAACTGTAAACCATTAAATATCCAGTAAAACAAATTGATTCCTAGGTTCTGTTAAAAAAAGTATCTAGAGATGATAATGAAATGAAACGATACCTCGTACTAGGACGATTCTATGAGAGCGATGGAGAGAAGAGACGGGCAGGCCGTGATAAAAACTTCTATCCTTCTGGAGAAGGACGACTCATAGTCGGAGGGGACCTTGAAGAGGGAGGCTGGTGCATAGTCGCTGAATGTGAAGGCCCCATACATGAATACCTGGCGGACCTCATAAGGCAAGCCGACGTTGAAATAAAACCCATGAAACTTTGTCCTAAAGACTGTAACTGGTGTCCACCATGGGTGGTGCCAGTATTAAGAGAGGAAATGTGAAGAGCATAACTATATCCTAATTTTTTCTTATCCACTCAGACGCTGAATCAGGTGAAGCGAGGATAAAATCATCGATTAGATTATGTCTACTAGTGTTATCGCTTCAGTTGGGCAGGTGCTTACGCATAAACCACATCCAAAACATCTATCAGGATTAACTCTCAATGCACCATCGACTATCTTCCTAGCACCAAAATGACACCTATCTACACATAATCCACAGTTTGTACATCTCGATTCATCCAAAACAGACTTAGCAGAAGATTTGAGTATATGAGGAGCCATCCCAAACCTGAGTATACCACCCAAGATCTCACAACAACAAGAACAACAACTACATAGCATACGCACATTATTTGGGTTTTCTTTAAATACATATGCCAGATGAACCAAACCAGCTTCAGCCGATTTCTTCAAAACATCCAAAGCTTCCACTTTACTTACTCGATGAGGTCTATACGATTTTATACGAGGATCTTCTGAAGCGAGTTTCTTTTCAGCCGCCTCATTAAAGTACATGCAGACCTCCACTGGAGCATCACAGCGTTTCAAATCTACTCTACAGCTACAGTCATGCACCACTATTGTTTTAGCTGACTCAACAAGCTTCTTGACATTATCAAAGTTTAGAACCACTTGATCCTGCTGGATTTCCATGTTTACCGGCAATACAATAGCTTTTTCAACACGGTCTACAACGTTTTTCCTATGATCAAGATCATAATCGATCCTATAGCGAAACCCTTGTTCTTTATGAGCCATAGAAAATAGAAGGCTCCGCAAAAATAAATAAGATTTTAATTATATACACTAACTCTTGCTTTGTGATTTAGCTACGTGTGAAGATAGAGTTGATCAAGTGACTCAAAAGTTGAGGAAACTTCGATAACAAGTATTGAGGATAAAATCATCGGTATGAGGATATAATTAGGGATTTGGTTAAACCTTATAAAAACATGAAAATAGGGGAAAGTATCGGGAGATATCTCCACAGGGAGTAGGGTTCGAATCTCACGGGTCCCACCAATCTATTCACCCGTGTATTCTTGTCTTGGTTCGTAGTGCTGGAGTGGGTACAGGAAGTAGTACAAGAAGTGCTAGCACATTATCGTTACTTGTGCTAAAAAGGAAAAGTATAATCTCTGCTTGCATTATTTCCAACTGAATATGTGTACCAGCAACTCTCCAGTGTCCCGTTTTATTGAAAGCATGAAAATTAATTTCGAGAAATGGCATGACGGGATTGGATATGACTTAGAGGCACTAGCAGAAGCCAATAATGAAGAACGGGAAGTAATAGAAAAAATCCTTGTAGAGAAACCCCCGCAAGACTGGCGAGACATAGAGGCACTAGCAATCCTAGATACACCGAGAGCACGTTCAGCACTACAAGGTGCAATACATAGTGGTAGAAACGAGGTAAATATGGCGGTTCTTCGTTTTACTCCAGAACTAGTAAAAGACGAATTAAAGACAAAGTTAATAGTCGAATCTCTGAAATCTGCGAGCTTCTTTCATGGCCTATACCAAACATTATACATTGTTGAAAAATATCATCCCAAGGAAGTCATAAAGGAGTTATTTTATGGGTTACTTAATCGTGAGGGCGAAGTAGCTGTCAGTTATGCTGCTATGTTATTCTATATCTATGGTAAAACAGAGTCCTACTTTCCTTTTGAAAATCGTGCATTCTTTTTAAAATTCAACACGTCAATATTATCAGATCGTAAGATAGTATTCAAGGAACTATGTGAAAAAATCGGCGTTGATTGCACTGAATATTTATAATAGACCCAAATCTAGACTTGATCTTGATTTCAGTTCTCGCCGGTCCCACCACCTTCTTCACGAGAAGCAGGTAGACTGTTACATAACATTGAGCAGTATCAATGACTCGTTTCTTGTGCGTGCGTACCCTTCACACACATAATATTAAGATGAAAATGAGCCGAGTTCGATGCAGCTACTAAGCGTACTTTGTCGCTTTGCGTGTGAGGAAGTAAAATGATAAGCCAAGACATCGCTGGGCTGCAGGAGGCAGCCGGGGAAGACGTACCGGCCGTCATAGACGAGTTCGAGTACAACGCGGGCCGGTTCAAGGCTTTGGCTGACGGGAACCGCCAGAGGCTCCTCTACCTGCTCAGGGACGGCGAGAAATGCGTCTCGGAGCTGCTGCCACACTTCGACATCCTCCAACCCACGGTGTCGACACACCTGCTGATTCTGGAGGAGGAGGGCTTCCTCAAGGTGAGGCGGGACGGCAGGAAGAGACTCTACAGCGTCGCCAACCCCAGGATCTACGAGGTTATCGAGGAGTTCCTGAAAGAAGTCTCTAACCTAATGGGCCGATAAGCCCGGTCTTTATTTTAAATGAAGAATGACCCTATCGTCCTTACCTAGCCCCAGATGCTCTGCGGCGTTCCCCTGGTTCACGGAGATCTCCAGGTAGCCGCCACCGGCGACGAGGAGGAGCGGCTCCCCCTTAGGGACTGCGCTGAAGCGTCTAACGTATGGGAGGTCGAGCTCAAAGCCGCCAGCCTCCACCTTGAAACTCGTGTCTCCCGATACGCCCATCTCCTCCAGGGTCTCGTAGGTGACGTTGGTGACCAGGTTGCCGAAGCCGTCGACGTGGATAACC
>Ga0209536_100004838_pt1 | contig 21174 bp, 18 predicted proteins | sample DeeMarSeWOR28_12_FD_187461 | JGI IMG/M metagenome (GOLD analysis project Ga0209536, IMG submission 187461) | Marine sediment microbial communities from White Oak River estuary, North Carolina - WOR-2-8_12 (SPAdes) (version 2) | ecosystem: Environmental > Aquatic > Marine > Intertidal zone >... | reverse complement strand
GCTCCGACAAAGAGAGTAGAAACCACATTTTTTAAGGGAAAAGAGATTGAGGGACTATCGGCAAGCCAACTGAGCAATATACTGAGTTCACAATCTATCGTTATTCCAATTGTAGTAATGATGCTGATAATCATGGCCGGGGCTTCTGTAATATCTTCAATGGGCATGGAGAAGGAAAACAAGACCCTGGAGACATTGTTGACTCTACCAGTGAAACGAAGCCATATAGTAATCGGCAAAATGGTCGGTAGTGCCTTGGTAGGGATGATAATGGCAGCAATCTATATGTTTGGATTTTCACGCTATATGAGTTCGTTCCAGATTTCGAATATCAATCTGGCAGATTTTGGATTGACACTGGGCATGCAGGACTATTTGTTGATAGGAGTCACATTATTCACGGCTCTTTTAGCCGGGCTTTCACTGTGTATAGTCCTGGGAACCTTTGCCAAGAATTACAGAAGTGCCCAGACATTAATCTTCCCGATAACCGCCTTGGCTATGATCTCCATGTTCTTAACTATTTTTAAGGATTTCGATACAATTCCCGCCGTCTTGAGAATTTTTGTATTTGCCATACCTTTTTCCCACCCTATGATGGCTATGCGGGCTCTTATGATGGATAATTATTCGCTGGTAATCGGTGGCATTGCTTATACGGCAGTTTTCATGGTGATAATGATAGTAGTAGCAGTCCGTATTTTTAATTCGGACAGGTTGTTGACCGGAACCGTTCAAAAGCCGACCAGGGGAAAGCTGCTGTGGGGATTGCGGCGGTAATAAATAGACTGGAACAAAAATAATTATCCTGTATACTAAGTTGCGTTACAGTCCTAGGGTGTTTGGGTAAATTCCCGCAAAGTAGTGTTTCGGAGGTGCATGTGGAGGATTTAATCAAGCGGGCAGCAAAAGATATAGCAGCAAGCAAATACGCCATTGCATTGACCGGGGCAGGCATGTCAACCGAATCGGAGATACCTGATTTCAGGGGGCCAAAAGGAATCTGGACCACGAATAAGGACGCAGAGGCTAAGGCTTATCAAAGATACGAGCTTTTCCTGAACAACCCGAAGGCGTACTGGGAGGAAATACTGGGTATTCAGGGGACATACGGGACATTTCATGAGCAAATCAGGCAAGCTCAGCCAAATCCAGGTCACTATGCTCTGGCTGAACTAGAAACTCTAGAGATGCTGAAATGCGTAATCACACAAAATATTGATGGATTGCATAAAAAGGCAGGTAACAAGAGGGTTTTAGAGTATCACGGTAGTGTCAATGCCGTGAGATGTCTTTCCTGTGGTTCGAGGTTTACCAGGGAAGAAGTCTCCCTGGATGAGCTTCCGCCTCGTTGCCAATGTGGTGCTGTCTTGAAGGACGATGTGGTTCACTTCAAAGAGCCGATACCTTTAGAAGTTATGTCGGAATCGGAAAACGAGGCTCTACAATGCGATTTGATGCTTGTCTGCGGAACATCCGCAGTGGTTTACCCTTTTGCGAACCTGCCCAGGATAGCCAGATTTCATTCGCGAGGATTAGTCCCGAGCCTGGGTGTAATGGGACACAGCACTACTGTCAAGATAATAGAAGTAAATGCGGACCCTACACCGCTCACTCATGAAGGAATATCGGACTATTTAGTTCAGGGGAAAACAGGTGAGACATTACCCAGGATAGTGGAAGAGGTTAAGAAAAGCATAAAGACATAGAAGCATCAAAGATAATATATGTTCGCTGATTATGTGAATAGACGAAGTAAATTGTTTCTGGGGATTTTTACATTACTCTCTTTAGCCTAAGATTCGGAGTAATGCCGGGCATTCTGCCTCTTTTAGCGATAGGTTTGCCTTCTATTTCGTGAAGGTCAGCGGTGAAGTCAATAGGCTTGGCATTGCTGATGTAGCTGCCAACAGCGAATGTATCCACCGGTGCCCCTTCCGCAATAAAATATCTTATTCGTTCCGGGTCGAGTCCACCACTGACAACTATTTGTACATCCTTAAATCCCTCGAGGTCCAGCCAGGCTCGAACTTCTGTAACCAGGTCTGCAGTAACTCGACCTCTTTCCGAAGGTGTGTCCAATCTTACACCCTGTAACTTCCCTTGCATCGCTTTGGCTACATTTACACTTTCTCTGACTTCATCCTCAAAAGTATCCACCAGAGCAATGCGTGGTACTTCTGAAGGCATATGCTTATCAAAAGCAAGAGTAGCCTTAGCAGTGCTGCCCATAATAATGATGAGGGCGTGAGGAATAGTTCCCGTGGGTTGGATGCCCGCAAGTTTCGCTCCGGAAGTACTGGCGCAGCCAGTGCAACCTCCGACTATAGCAGAGTATTCCATAATGCCGACTACTGAGGGGTGGACATGGCGGGCTCCAAAGCTGATAACTGGAACGCCTTGAGCCGCCTCGACACATTCACGAGCAGCGGTGGCCCAACCACTGCAATGAGAGAGTATGCCCAGATAGGCTGTTTCATAACTTCCGTAACTTTGATAAGGGGCTTTTATGCGCAGGGCTACTTCTTTTCTGCGGAATGATTCGCCCTGGGATAACGACCATACTTCACAATTATCCTCAGGAAGAACCTTGGCAAGCAAAGATTTAACTTCTTCTATGCCACATAAGATACCTTGCCGGCGAGAAAATACCTCCATAGTGGCTACGGTGTTAATTACTTCCTTCTTAAGTATTTCCACCGTGCGGGGAAAATATATATCCGCTGTTTCTCCGTTCAACCATGAATCGGGGATTTCGAAACGAGGTGGGGAGATATCAACCGATGGTTTAATAAGCTTGGCTCCCAGCACATTCTCTATATAGTCCAGGGCGAAGAAGTGAGCTTTTTTATCGAAGGAAGCAACACAATCAACGGGGACTTCAACTTCGTAGCCTCTGTTTCTGGCATCAACTACTGCTTGCAGAACACAAATATGCGTGGTTACACCGCATATTACTATGGTTTCGGGCTTGATTGCCTCCAGTCTCTTGTCCAAAGAAGTGTTATAGAAACTACTGAAAGTCCTTTTAGGTATTGTTTCACCCTGATATCGCGAAAGCTCTGGTATCAGTTCAGCTTCTTCGGTACCTTCAATGCAATGGGGCGGAAACATTTTAAATTCAGGGTCGTCGGGTGTATGGTGATCGCATAAATAGAAAATTTTGGAACTCTTTTCTAACTCTCGTTCCAGTAATCTCTGAATATGCGGTATGATATTACGGGCTTCGGTACCGCAATAAAGCGGATAACCGTCCTCCAGAAAGCCACGTAGCATATCTGATACAATTACCGCTCTAGCCATGACATTACAGATGATCAGGTTCAGGTGTGTAGTTTTTCTGCAGGAGTGAGATGTAATCTTCTAGCACAGAGGCTGCTTTCGTGCGGTCACCATTTCTTGAAGCTTCTAAAATATTCTGGAGCATCTGTATTTCGCTTTCTAACTGTGGTACCAGACTGCAAATATCACCACAACAAGTACCCCAGTCTGCCCTCGCTATATGGGATTCCTTCGTTTTTATCATATCTTCTAAATCGGCTATACACTCTGCTCTTTTTGCCGGGTCAGCCATTTTCTCTCTGAGCGCCAAAACGTTATTCATAGTTACTTTACTGATAATAAACATTTCTCACATCCTTCACATAAACTCTAAATCCTAATATGTAAATTCTAAATATATTCTGAATCCAAATTTACTAAGTTGAGTATTCAGAGTAAGGTGCTTTGTATTTCTTGGCTCAATGTCTAAAATGGCGGGCGCCAGTGAATACCATGGCTATATTATACTTATCTGCCAGCTCAATCACCTCTTTATCTCTTACAGAGCCACCGGGCTGGATAATAGCGGTAATTCCTTTTTTGATTGCTAATTCCGGGCCATCTGTAAAGGGAAAGAAGGCATCTGAGGCAAGGACGCTGTCTTTAGCATAGTCACCAGCCTTTTTCAAAGCTAGCTCAACGCTTACAACACGGCTAGGCTGTCCTGCTCCCATGCCTAACAATGTTTTGTCCTTGGCTATGACTATAGCGTTGGATTTTATGCCCTTAACCGCCTTCCACGCAAAGATCAGGTCTGATAGCTCTGTCTCGCTTGGTTGGCGTTTGGTTACTACGCGGGGGTTGAGTTCGGATTCTGTCAAAGTGTCCAGCGTTTGCGTCAGAAACCCACCTCTAATATAGCGAAAATCGAAATGTTTTTCAGAAGAAGGAGTACAATAAGTAGCAACTTTTACAAGGCGTAAGCTTTCTTTCCGTCCGAGTAGTTCAAGAGCACCCTTATCATATTCAGGGGCAACTATGGCGTCGAAATGATGCTTATCGATTTCTTTGGCAGTAACTAAATCAAGGATTCGATTGCTGCCCACTATGCCACCAAAGGCAGCTACAGGGTCGCCGGCTAAAGCTCGCCGATAAGCCTCGGCTAAATCGTTGTGGGAGGCTAGTCCGCAAGAATTGGTGTGCTTCATTATGGCAATGGTGGGAGCAGTAAAATCGCTCAATACGTTTAAAGCGGCATCTAAATCGAGAAGGTTATTAAAGGAAATTTCGGGCCCGCCAAGTTGTTCCAGCGATGCCAAGCCATCTCTGCTCTGTCTCGCATTTTGCTCAACGTAAAAGGCGGCTTGCTGATGCGGATTCTCGCCATAGCGAAGACTTTTATCCTTCTTTAAAGCTATGGTCATCTCTTCGGGGAAGGTTTCTTCGTTAAGATATTGAGAGATGGCGGTATCATGAAGGGCTACATGTTGGAAAGCTTTCTGAGCCAACCGCTTTCTATATTCTGGATCTACATTACCCTGGCGCAGCTTTTGCACGATTGTATCGTAATCACTGGGGTCGACTACTACCAGGACGGAAAGGAAATTTTTAGCTGCTGAACGAAGCATGCTTGGTCCACCGATATCTATGTTTTCTAATGCCTCGTCCAAGGAAACCCCGGGCTTGCTCACTGTTTCTACAAAGGGATAGAGGTTAACTACCACCATATCAATGGGTTCGATGTGGTTCTGAGCTAGCTCTGATAGATGCTGGGGTAGATCACGTCTGGCTAAGAGGCCTCCATGAACGGCCGGATGTAGAGTCTTCACTCGGCCATCCAGAATTTCAGGAAAACCAGTAAGCTCCGAGACGCTGTGTATTTTTACTCCGCCAGCCTCCAAAGACTTCTTGGTGCCACCGGTGCTGAATATATCTACACCGAGATCTTTTAGACCTCGGGCAAAATCAACAACACCTGACTTATCTGAAACACTAATTATGGCGCGCATAAAGCCTCCTTTAATGTATTATTACTCTTTCCTTGTCCTCTCCCTTAATTATCTCCCCAATAACTTTGGCCTGTGGTAAGACACTTGTGAGCTCGGCAACCTGCTGAGGGGAACTAACAATGGTTATGCCCATCCCCATGTTGAAAACTCGATACATTTCCGCTTCTTCTATACCGCCTTTTCCTTGGACAATCTTAAAAATGGGCGGCATAGCCCATGCATCTTTGCGAATACGGGCGATAACACCCTTGGGTAGAACGCGAGGTATATTTCCAATAAAGCCGCCACCGGTAATATGAGCTATACCCTTTATCATTGGTAAAGCCGGCTTAAGTTGCGGATAGTAACATCGGTGGGGTTGCAACAATTCTTCGCCGAGGCTTTTGCCCAGTTCAGGATAGAATTTGTTTAGGGATGAGGGTTTATCATCAGTACCAAAGACTCTTCGCACCAGTGAATAACCATTGGTGTGCAAACCTGAGGAGGGCAGGCCAAGGATTACATCACCTGGAATAATGGAACTGCCATCAATGATATTCTTTTTTTCCACCACTCCGACAATAAATCCCACTAAATCATAACTATCTTGGGAGTATATGCCCGGCATCTCGGCAGTTTCACCGCCAATTAATGAACAACCAACCTCTCGACAAGCCTTGGCTATACCCGAAATGATGTCTTTTATTTGCTCGGGTTTGAGTTTGCTCATGGCGATATAGTCAAGGAAAAAAAGGGGCTCAGCGCCGCTACAAAGGATATCGTTTACGCAGTGGTTAACTATGTCAATGCCCACGGTATCGTTTTTGCCCACAAGCACTGCAATTTTAAGCTTCGTTCCTACTCCATCAGTGCTGGAAACCAAAACGGGTTCATCGTATCCTTCAAGTTGGAACATACTGCCGAAAAATCCCGAGCCTATGACTTCAGGTCGAAAAGTAGACCGAACTTGTTGAGCAACGGTACCCTTAACTTTATCAGCAAGATGAATATCTACACCAGCAAGAGTATAGGCTTTGTTATCAGCTGCACGGAGTGCTCTAGAGGTTGATTTCACTGAGCTCCTCCTGAGGGAGTACTTCCAAAGCCAGTTTGTCCATTTCTATTTGAACTGGAATGGGGTATGCTCCAGTAAAACAAGCAAGGCAGAAAATATCTCTGGGCAGTTCCACAGCTCTAATTAGTCCATCTAGGCTAAGGTATCCCAGTGAATCAGCACCAAGGTGTTCCCTGATTTCCGGGACAGTCTTCCTCGCGGCAATCAGTTCCCATCTGGTTGCCATATCTACTCCGAAGAAGCAAGGGTAGCGGATAGGAGGGGCGCAGATACGAAGATGAACCTCTGCTGCCCCCGCTTTTTTGAGCATATTCACGACATGAGGAGTAGTGGTACCGCGAACAATACTATCATCGACGACTACTAACCTTTTACCAGAAATTGTGTGAGAAAGGGGGTTGAATTTCAATTGAACGCCAAGTTCTCTTATCCTCTGGTCTGGCTCAATAAAGGTACGTCCTACATAGCGGTTTTTTAATAAGCCTTCACAATAGGGGATGCCTGAGGCATTAGAATATCCAATGCCGGCGGCGGTAGCTGAATCAGGAACACCCATGACCAAATCAGCATCGATAGGATATTCTTCAGCTAGTATTCTACCCATAGCTTCTCTTGTAGGATAGAGAAGTTTGCCCTGGATGATGCTGTCAGGACGGGCGAAGTAGATGTATTCAAATATACACAGGGCTTTTTTACCCTTTCCTTTCTTAAAGCTCTTCACTCCTTGCTTATCGATGACTACAATTTCCCCGGGTTCGATTTCCCTTATGAATCGGGCACCTATATGATCCAGGGCACAACTTTCCGAGGCAATGCTCCAGCCACCGTCAATACTTCCAAGACAGAGAGGCCGAACACCGAAGGAGTCACGAACTCCAATCAGTTCATTTTCAGTCAAAATTACCAGGGAATAAGCTCCTTGGAGCCGCGACATGGCGTGCCCTATTTTTTGTTGCCAGTTACGACCAGGGGAGGCCAAAAACAAGTTGGCGATAACTTCCGAATCACTGCTGGTATGAAAATAAAAGCCACGATCCTGGAGTTCATCGCGAAGCAATTTGGAGTTGATGATATTGCCATTGTGTGCAAGGGCAATGGTTAATCCATCTGATTTCGCTATAATAGGCTGGGCATTCATTGGTTTGCTTGAGCCTGTAGTGGAGTAGCGGTTATGCCCGATGCCAATATTTCCTGTGAGCAGAGAGAGGTCAGTTTCCGTGAATACCTGGGAAACCAATCCCATGTTGGTGTGTATTTTTATTTCGTTGCCATCGGTGACAGCGATGCCCGCACTTTCTTGACCACGATGTTGTAGAGCGAAGAGGGCAAAAAAGGTCGTTTGTGCTACATTTATGTTTGAGGCATAAACCCCAAAAACGCCGCAACTTTCGTGCATAAAAGTTGGCTTTACCGTCCCATTATAAAGCATCTATCTTTTTTGGTCAATTTCACAATATTTTTTTATCGTGTTATGATATACGACATTGCTAAATTAGGAGTCTATAACAGTGGAAAAAGAAAAGAAACAGGAAATCATAAACCAATTTAGAGTTAAGGAAAATGATAGTGGGTCTGTCGATATTCAGGTAGCCTTGCTTACCGAGAGAATAAATCGGTTGACGGAGCATCTTAAGTTGTATCCTCAGGATCGACACACCAGGCACGCTCTCCATGGGGTTATAGGGAGGAGGAAGCGGTTTTTGGGCTACTTGAACAGGACGGCACCTGAGCGGTATCGTTCTCTTATTACTAAGCTCGGTTTGAAGGAATAGTATGTCAGATGTTTTTGAGCGTGTCATAGCTGGTAGGACTCTTAGTATTCAGGTTGCCAAATTCGCCCAGCAAGCCGATGGCGCTGTTGCCGTTCGGTATGGCAACACAGTAGTCCTGGTTACTGCCTGTGTTAGTTCTGAACCCCGGGAGGGAATTGATTTTGTCCCGCTAACAGTGGACTACGAAGAGAGGCTATATGCCGCGGGCAAGATACCGGGCAGTTTCATCAGGCGTGAAGGACGTCCCACGGAGGAAGCAATCATAACAAGTCGTCTCATCGATCGCTCCCTGCGCCCGCTTCTTTCCAAGGGGTTTCATTATGATGTCCAAGTTGTAGCAACGGTGTTATCTGTCGACCAGGAAAACGACCCGGATATTTGTGCCCTTATAGGTGCTTCAGCAGCCTTGACATTATCGAGTATCCCGTTCTACGGACCGATATCAGCAATGCATATTGGCTACTTAGATGATGCATTGGTTGTGAATCCCACTCTGCCCCAGATGGAAGATAGCTTGCTTGATTTGATTGTTTCCAGCAATAAGGAAAACGTTGTAATGGTGGAAGCAAGTGCCAGGGAAGTTTCCGAAGAAATACTGGTAGATGCGATCAAACTCGGATACGAGACAAATCAAGATATCATTGAGCTTCAGGAAGAGCTACGGCAAGATTATGGTAAGCCCAAAGTAGAAATCGAACCCAGGGAACCTGCTGCTGAACTTTCATCTCATATCGACTCCATACTTGGTGAGAAATTGAGCCAGGCCCTAGAAAATCCGGAAAAACTGCGACGGGATAAGGCTTTAACATCTATCAAAGAGGAAACGAGGAACAAATTGGTTGATTCTTATTCTGAAGATGAAATCAATTTTGCCTTTGAAGCACAGCTGAAAGCTGCCGTAAGGGAAAAAATATTACAGTCAAAGCGACATTTAGACGGCCGCCAAGCTAAGGAAATTCGTCATATTAGTTGTGAAGTAGGTATTCTTCCTCGCACACACGGCTCGGGATTATTTGCTCGAGGGGAAACACAGGTGTTGACTATTACTACCTTGGGGTCTACAAGCCGGGAACAATTGTTGGATGGCCTGGGTCTGGAGGAAACTAAACGCTTTATGCATCACTATAATTTTCCTCCCTTTTCTACTGGAGAAGTGAAGCGAATAGGGGCAACAGGGAGGCGGGAGATTGGGCATGGAGCTTTAGTGGAACGGGCTATTGCACCAGTATTACCATCTGAGGATGATTTTCCTTACACTATACGTCTGGTTTCCGAAGTACTTAGTTCTTACGGGAGCACATCAATGGCTAGCGCTTGTGCTTCGACCCTGTCCTTGATGGACGCCGGTGTACCTATAAAGGCACCCGTGGCTGGGATAGCCATGGGTTTACTTACCGGAAAAGATGGGAGTTATGTTGTTCTGACAGATATTGTAGGTATGGAGGATGCCTACGGGGACATGGATTTCAAGGTTGCTGGCACAAATCGTGGGATAACGGCTTTGCAGCTTGATATCAAGCTGCGAGGAATAGATTATAAGGTACTGGCTGAAGCCTTAAGCCAGGCTCACGAGGCTAGATTGGAAATACTGCAGGAAATGAGTTCGACTATAAGTGACAGTCGCTCTGAACTTAGTCCTTATGCTCCCAGAATGTATGAAATGACTATCGATCCGAGCAAGATCGGGAGTGTCATTGGTCCCGGTGGTAGGGTCATCAGGTCCATTATAGATGAAACCAAAACAACAATAGATATAAGAAACGATGGTACAGTCCTCGTTGGCTCTCCAAATGAAGAGGGAGCTCAGAAAGCAATGAAAATAATAGAGGGTTTAACCAGGGAAGTGGAGCAAGGTGCGATTTACACTGGAAAAGTAACCAGATTATTCAATTTCGGTGCTATGGTAGAGATTTTGCCCGGTAAGGAGGGCTTAGTCCACATTAGCGAGCTTGCTAACTATCATGTACCTCAAGTTGAGGATGTCGTTAAGATAGGTGATGAGGTAATGGTGAAAGTCATTGGTATTGATAATTCTGGCAGGATAAATTTATCGCGCAAAGCCGTATTTGAAGGACTTTCTCGTCTCCCTGGGGCTAAAGTTGAGAATTCATCAGGTTCTAAGGACCATCGGAAGAAATTTGTTCGCCCACGTGGTAGACGTGAAGATCGCGGCAACCGTAGTAAATAGATTCTTTTACAGGTGAGGGGCAAGAAATAAACATGACTTCTTCTTTGGAACCTATAAGAGTAGTTATTAATGGTGCTTTGGGTAGGATGGGGCAAGAGATAACCAAAGCTTTGGTTTGCGAGCCCGGAGTAAAGCCGGTGGGTGCTGTGGAAAAGGAAGTAACTCAGCAATATCTTCCTATAGCCGAGGCTACCGAACTAATACTCCTTTCTTCTGATTTGGAATCGCTTCTAAAGAGCTGCGATGCTGACGTCGTAGTAGATTTTACTGATGCCGATGTTTCAATAGCAGCAGCTCGCGTTGCTATAAAACAAAAGGTTAGCATGGTTATTGGAACCACAGGACTGTCTAAAGAAAATTTAGCGGAGATTGAACAACTATGCCAAACCTATAAGGTGGCGGTAGTAGTAGCACCCAATTTTTCTCTGGGGGCAGCAATTTTGATGCATCTATCGAAGTTTGCTGCTAAGTTTTTCGACCACGCCGAAATCATCGAGATGCATCATGATAAAAAGGCTGATGCTCCTTCGGGGACTGCTGTAGCTACTGCTAGAGAGATGCTGCAAATGCGCGGTAAACCATTCGTTTATCCCGAGGTAGCACGTGAGATACTCAGTAATACTAGGGGAGGACAGATGGATGGTATAGCTATCCATAGTTTGAGGTTGCCGGGATTCATGGCTGGGCAGGAAGTCATATTTAGCGGAGCGGGTGAAACTCTGAGTTTACGTCATAATATTTTAAGTAGAGAGTGTTTCATACCTGGAGTTATCTTGGCAATTAGGGAAGTGACAAAGCACAAGGGGCTAATCTATGGTTTGGATGCCCTGCTAAAGCTGTAGGAAAAACCATGGAAGGATTCAATATTGCTGTTGTCGGAGCTACTGATGTTGTAGGTCAGGAGATCATTAAGATACTTGAGCAGCGTAAATTTCCGGTAGCCTCCATCCGATTACTAGCAACCGACCATTCTTCTGCGATGAAAATCATTTTTAATCACAGAAGAATTGAAGTTAGAGAAGCGCGGCCAGAGGCGTTTCGCGATGTTGATATTGCCTTTTTCTCTACAGATGCTGATATTAGTCGAAGGTTATCGCCTTTAGCTGTAGAAGCTGGAGCAGTGGTCATTGATAATAGTAGTGCCTTCAGGATGAACCCTACGGTGCCGCTGGTAGTCCCAGAGGTCAATCCCGTGGATATAGAATGGCATAAAGGGATAATTGCCAGTCCGAGTTGCGCTACGATCCAAATGGTGGTAGCACTTAATCCAGTACACAAGGCTAATCCAATAAAGCGAATTGTAGTAAGTACTTACGAGTCAGTATCAAGTAGTGGTGGTGCTGCTCTAAGAGAGGTGACAAATCAAGCACGGTTAGTCTTAGAAGGACGCCGTATTTGTCCTCATGTCTATTCACATCAGATAGCTTTTAATGTACTGCCAGAAATCGGTGTCTTTTTGGATAATGGATATACTAAGGCTGAACAGCAAATAATTGAAGAAACACGGAAGACATTACACGCCGAGGATATAGCCATTTCGGCTACTTGTGTGCGAGTTCCTGTCTACTTCGGACACAGTGAAGCAGTCAATGTGGAATTTAGTTCACCAATTACGCCTGAAGAAGCAAGGAAGATTCTGGCTCAAGCTCCAGGGGTCAGGGTGCTTGACGATCCTACAGTCAGTTTTTATCCTCAACCATGGGCTGCTAGTGGATCAGATCATGTATTTGTGGGTCGAATCAGGAGAGATATTTCGCATCTCGATGGGCTTGTTATGTGGGTAGTGGCCGATAATATTCGTAAGGGTGGAGCTTTGAATGTTGTACAAATTGCTGAAGAAGGTATAAGTAGGGGGTGGTTAAGTCTTAAGGAGAGTTTAGCTAGTTAAGTAAATAAGTTGGGGGTTTCGGGGGAACATTTGAATTCGTCGAACAAAAATAAGCTGGGTAGCTTATTAACTGCCATAGTTACGCCTTTTGATGATCGGGGCGAAGTTGACTATCGGCAGGCCAAGAAGTTGGCTCTAGCTTTGTTAGATTCAGGTAGCGATGGCGTTGTGGTCTCGGGCACTACTGGTGAATCTCCCACTCTAAACAAAGAAGAGAAACTACGGCTTTTCGCTGAAATCAAATCGGTGGTAGCTGACCGTGGAGTTGTAGTCGCCGGTACAGGCAACAATGACACCAAAGAAAGCCAGGAAGTAACTAGAGAAGCGGAGAAGATTGGTGTGGATGCTTGCCTTTTAGTAGTTCCATATTACAATCGTCCGACTCAGCAAGGCCTGTGGGAACATTTTAGGAATATTGCCAAGAGTACTACCTTGCCCTGCATCATCTATAATGTACCATCGCGAACGGTTACTAACCTTGATGCCGATACACTAATCAACCTGAGCCAGATTGACAATATTGTTGGTGTTAAGGAAGCAAGTGGCAATCTTGGGCAAATAGCTGCGATTATTCAGGGAACACGTGAAGATTTCTTAGTTTACAGCGGTAATGATAGTGATACCTTCCCCTTGCTTGCTCTGGGTGGTTATGGTGTGATTAGCGTTGCTTCTCATCTAGTAGGAATTCAGATAAAGCGTATGATGGATGAATTCCTGAACGGTGAAATTCAAGAAGCAGCAAGTATTCATCGACATTTATTACCACTGATACATTCCCTGTTCATTGTTTCCAATCCTATGCCTCTCAAGTGGGCTCTGAATTATGTAGGTTTTCCAGTGGGTAAACCCCGCTTACCTCTGGTTGAGGTTGACGAAAAATCAATCAGTCTAATAAAGACTACACTGAAGAACTATAAGATAGATTTGCCTATCCCCAAGGACTAACGGTCATAAACATAACCCAGTAATTTGTATTGGGTTAGCAAGCTTTCCCTGGCTTATTCAGTAGCTGTAATATGTAGCCAGTTGATCAGAGCAAATTGTCGGACTTAGCCTGTATTGTTTGTCTTCTATCTGGCCCTACTGAAACGAGACTGATAGGGCAACAAAGGAGGTCTTCAAGTAAAGACATATAATTGCGGGCTCTCGTCGGTAGATCTTTGAAATCTCGAATTCCACTTATTGATTCCTGCCAGCCATCCAATTCTTCGTAGATAGGTTGGCATTTTTCCAATACGGCTATATCGCTAGGAAAAGATGTCAGGACCTCATCATTGAATTTGTATGCAGTGCATATTTTAATTGAAGTGAAACCATCGTAGACATCGAGGTGTGTTAGAGCTATATCACTAAGCCCATTTATTTGAGCGCTGAAGCGACCTGCCACAGCATCAAACCAACCGCATCTCCGTGGCCTTCCTGTAGTAGCGCCATACTCATGAGCTCTCTTGCGAATTAAATCACCAATATTGTCTTTGAGTTCTGTCGGCATGGGGCCGGCACCAACTCTAGTATTATATACCTTGAATATACCCACCACGCGCTCGATTTCCCTTGGGCTAAGACCTGTTCCAATACAGCTTGCTCCCGCCAATGGTGAAGATGAGGTCACATAGGGATATGTGCCAAAGTCAGTGTCGAGTAAAGCTCCCTGGGCACCCTCTAATAGAACAGGGTCTCCGTTAGTTACTGCTGCGCGGATTATGGAACTGGTTTCACGAATATAAGGAGCAAGCTGCTGTCCATAGTAATCGTATTGTTTATAGATTTCTTCAAATGAAAGGGGGGAGATCTGGTACACTTTTGTCAAGATAATATTCTTAAACTCAAGTGCAGCGCTCAATCGGTTCCGGAACACATCCTTATCCAGTAAATCGCCAGCACGAATTCCCAAACGAGCTACTTTATCAGCGAAAACAGGGCCTATTCCTCTGCCTGTAGTGCCCAACGCTCCTTTATTACGCCTATCCTCTTCTAGTCCGTCGAGGAGAGTGTGATAGGGCATGATTACATGCGCACGATCACTAATAAAGAGGTGGTTTGTATGGATACCATGACTGTGCAGGTCACCTATTTCTTTAAGCAGTACTTCTGGATTGATAGCCACACCGTTGCTGATAATGCAGGTTACCTCTGGGTAAAAGATGCCAGACGGGACAAGATGCAACTTGAATTCACCATGAGGATTAATTACAGTATGGCCGGCATTATCCCCCCCCGAAAAACGAGCTACTAGCTTCACTTTTTCAGCTAGGAGGTCGATTATTTTTCCCTTTCCTTCGTCACCCCACTGTCCCCCTACGATAACTATAACAGCCACTTAATCACCTTCAATTTTTCCCTGCTTTCTTAGGTAAACCAATCTTTGAACTACAGTTATAAAGGCAAAAACTACCAGTATACATAAAGCTATAAAAATCTGATTTACCAGCAGACCTATCGCTAATACTATAACCCGTTCGGCTCTAGTAAACAAGCCGACCTGACACTGCCAACCGAGTCCTTCTGCCCTGGCTCTTATATAGCTAACCAAGAAGGAACCGATCAAAACAATAAAAATAAGCACGATTTGCAGACCGACTTCCTCTTTTGGTATATACCAAATCAGGAGACCACAGAGTATCGCTGCCTCAGAAATGCGATCAACTACCGAATCCAGAATAGCTCCAAATCTTGTAGCTTGCTCGGTGAAGCGAGCTAAGGCTCCGTCAAGGAGATCAAATAAACCTGCGACCAAGACTAGAGCTCCTCCAAGAAGGAAATACCCCCTAGCGATAACATAAGCCGCGATTAGATTCACAGCCAAGTTGATAAAGGTTAGGGCATTAGGCGTTATCCCGCTTTTACTCAGAATCCTGATTACAGGGCCAGTAATACGATAGGCTAAATTACGTCGAATATTTATTAAATTCATTTAGCTTTTCCGGCTAGTTCAGCACCCTTCTATTGTAAAGAAATCCAACTACTCCTAGTATTTGCTCTTCGGTATTCCACTCGCCGATTTCGCAAACCTTTAATATTTTCGGGGGTAGATATTTGGTTACCATTTCCCAGTTTACATTACCCTTTCCTGGGACATGGTGGTCGGAAATACCAAGAACGTCATGCAAGTGGACGCCGACCATCCTGCCCCTGAACCGTGAAAGCCATTCTTCATGTAAGCTAAATCCAAGCCGCTGTTGCACTTCAGCGTGCCCTACGTCATGCCAGTAACCAACTAGATTATCTGGTACGTTGTTAAGCAACTCCGCCATTTCGTCTATATTCGGTATCTCATGAAAATTAAATCTGGTCTCAATCCCCAAAATTATACCCTTTTGTCGGCTATACCCACTAATATCCTGGAGACTTTTTTTTGCTATATCGAGGTAATGAAGAGCTTGGGAACTGCGTTGGTAAACTAGTTGTTCCTTAACCTGGTTATACTCTTTGGTTTGAGTAAGGCCTCCTTCGTGAAGTTTACGGAGTCTATCTTCTAGATTCAGGTTAATGGACACTTCTCCCATATGGAGAATAATAGCCTTGGCTTTCACACTTGATGCAAGATCTATCGTTCGCTTCGTAAAGCTAACGGCTTCCATGCGGTCGCTCTCGTTCAGAGAACTCAAGGAAAGGTTACTTATCGGTATTCCCCTAGATGACAATTTGGCTGGACAGGGAGAATGAATACTTGAAATAGGAACTTTGGCTTTGAGTAGCTCACTGAGCATTGGTGGGGAAACTGAAGAATTTGCTTCTATATGAGTGAAGCCTAATTCTTTGGCTTTGTCAATAAACCCTGCCATGTGACTAAATCTACCTTTAGCCCACATGGTGGAAAGGGAAACTTCGAACAACTTGTTATCTCTAGCCCCTGTCGAACTCAAAATTTCACTTTTGGTTCCTATCCCACATGGTCTGAAGCTGGCATCTTAACCAAGAGAATGATTTATACCTCGGCCCTGACTGGGTCCAACTCAGGTAAAGAGATGGGACGTTGCTGCTCTTGTCCCGCGATATATGTTTCAGTTCTTATACGGGCTTCGTCATCAGAATACTGAATCGGTGGAGATTTCATGAAATAGGCCGAAGGTCCGACTATTGTCCCGCTTAAGCCGCGGTCCATAGCCAGTTTACAGCATCTTATAGCATCAATAACCACGCCAGCTGAGTTAGGACTGTCCCATACTTCCATTTTCAGTTCTATATTCAGGGGCACGTCACCGAAGGTGCGTCCTTCCATCTTTACGTAGCAAAATTTACGATCCGCTAGCCAAGGAACATAGTCACTGGGACCTACATAGATATTATCGGGGTCGATGACATAGTCTAATTGTGAGGTAACGGCATTGGTCTTGGAAATTTTTTTAGATTCCAAGCGTTCTCGTTCTAGCATATTATAAAAATCAGTATTTCCACCAAAATTCAACTGGTAAGTTCGCTCTAACTTGACTCCGCGATCCCGGAAAAGCCTGGTTAACAGCCGATGTGTGATAGTGGCACCAACCTGTGATTTAATGTCATCACCGATGACGGGTAGTCTGTGCTCGGCAAATCGATTTTGCCAATAGGGCTCACGTGCAATAAAAACAGGTATACAATTGATGAAGCCGCAACCGGCAGTTAGCACCTGTTCAACATACCACTTGGTTGCCTCCTCGCTTCCTACAGGCAGATAATTAATTACCACGTCAGTTTCGGTTTTATTTAGTATATCTACAATATTAGCAGTGGGACCCGGTGCCTTGCTGATAATTTGGGAAAGATACTTACCTAATCCATCGTGGGTCATACCTCGCTCAACTCGAATACCTGTCTTGGGCACATCGCAAAATTTAAATGTATTGTTTGGTTTGATGAAAATGGCTTGAGCTAAATCCTTGCCCACTTTGTTTTTATCAATATCAAATGCCGCCACGAAATTGATATCCGATATATGATAACCTCCCAGGTTGACATGCATCAGACCGGGGACTAATTCATCTTCCTTAGTATCTTTATAGTAGTGAACTCCTTGCACTAAGGAAGAGGCACAATTACCAACACCTATGATAGCTACATTTATTGTTCCCATTCGCACCTCCATTTTGCATATGTAGAGAACTTGTTAGAGTAATTAGGCTTTACCCATTCTAAATTACGTTGTTTTACACACGGAACAAATTTCATTGCTCACTAGTCTATTGTTTAATATAGATTGCGCTCTGGAAGTTGCTCAATCTCCCTTTTATACATAGTTATATATACTAATGTCAATACCTTCGAAGCGGTCTCAGCGACAATCGAAAAAAGCTATTCAGTAGTGGTCAGATCCCCCATCAATTTAAGCAACCTTGCTCCTCGCTCAATAGAATCATCGTAATGAAAACTGAGTTGTGGTGTATATCTCAGTTTTAAGTGTGACGCAAGTTCCCTGCGCAGGAATCCTGAAGCGTTATTGAATCCCGCCAGCATTTCCTCTTTATTATGAGTTTTGTCACCCAACGTACTAACAAATACCTTGGCATACTTCAGATCCGGTGAAAGCGCGACTTCCGTTACCGAGATAAGCTTGCTAAGTCTGGGGTCATTGACCTCACGTTCAAGCAGTCCACTGATTTCTCGTTGTATTAATTTACTTGTCCGCTCGCTTCGCCTGCTCATTTGTATCTCCTATCCATTAAATACAATCACCCCATTTTTTCCTTTCGGTAAAATTCAATGATATCGCCAATCTGAAAATCTATATTGCCTTCTATGCCCAAACCACACTCGAGACCAGCGGAGACTTCACTGGCATCCTCTTTAAAACGCTTTAGACTGGAGATCCGAGAGTCGCCAATTACTTTATTTTTATGCAGTATTTTAACCTGGGCATCCCTCCATACCTTTCCCTCTGTAATATAAACTCCGGCTATTTTCCCAAGCTTACCGCTGGGGAAGATAGCCCTTACTTCAGCGCGTCCACTGAGAACCTCGGCATAAGTCGGCTCAAGCATTCCCTTCAATGTCTTGTCCACATCTTCTATTAGCTTGTAGATCACATCGTACCGCTGGATGCCTACTCCTTCTGTGGTGGCTAGCTGTGTTGCTCCGGGTGAAGCGGGCGTGTTAAAACCGATGATGATACATTTCGAGGCTGAGGCTAACAGGACATCACTTTCCGTGATACTTCCGCTGGCACCATGTATGACTCTAGCCTTTGCCTTCTCTGTGCCCAGCTTTTCTAAGGAACTTCTTATAGGTTCAATGCTGCCATCGACATCTGTCTTCAAGACTATGTTTAGTTCTTTTAGTTGCCCGTCACTGATTTGGCTGGAAAGAGCACTTAAACTGAGTGTAGTATGTGGCCTAGGAGATTTTTGTTTTTCAACAATGTCTCGTGCTTCATGTTCATCAGGAAGCACCATAAAAAGGTCTCCTGATTTTGCTACCTCATTTAAGCCGAGGACTTCAACCGGAATTGATGGTCCAGCTTTGTTAACTTGCTTTCCTTTATCATCAAACATAGCCTTTATTTTTCCCCAAGTACGACCAGCTACCACAACATCGCCCGGCCTAAGGGTGCCCTTCTGGATAAGAAAGGTGGCTAAAGGACCTTTGGTTTTGTCTAGCTCTGCCTCAATGATTACGCCTTCCGCCGGGCTATCCGGATCAGCTTTCAGTTCTAATATATCGGCAACTAGAAACAGGTTTTCCAGCAGATCCGATATTCCTTGTGCTTTCTTGGCTGATATAGGTACACAAACAGTATCGCCACCCCACTCCTCAACAACTAAACCTAGATCGGTAAGCTGCTGTTTTATGCGTTCAGGGTTAGCATCAGGTTTATCAATCTTATTGATGGCAACAACTATGGGTACCTTGGCAGCTTTCGCGTGGTCTATGGCTTCCACAGTCTGAGGCATGACACCATCATCAGCAGCAACCACTAAAATTACAATATCAGTGGCTTGTGCTCCTTGGCCTCTCATGACAGTAAAAGCCTCGTGTCCCGGTGTATCTAAAAATGTAATTTTCCGCCCATCTACTAAGGCTTGATAGGCGCCAATATGTTGGGTAATTGCTCCTGCTTCGTGAGCAGTTACATTAGTCTTCCTGATGACATCCAGGAGAGTAGTTTTACCGTGGTCAACATGTCCCATCACGGTAACAACTGGAGGTCGTACTGATAGTTTTCCCTTCCCTTTCTCCTTTCGAGAAGGCAAAGTTCTAGATTCTTTCACTGTTTTTGCGACATAGCCCAAGTCTGTAGCTGTTGTACTTGCAGTTTCGAAGTCGAGGCTCTGGTTAATATTGGCCATGATGCCTTTGCGCATGAGTTGCTTAATTATTTTTGTAGGTTCTACCTTTAGTATATCGGCCAGTTTATGCACAGTTATGGAAGGTGGAATTTCAACTTGTGGTAGATCTTTCTTCAACTTCGGTTTGTTATCGTCCAAATCTAACTTTCCTCCAACAATTTATGACTATACTCAATTAAGGCTTGTCGATTGACTTCATTGAGTTTTGCTTTTAAAGCGTATTCCAGACGATTTTTCTTAAGGGCTAATTCCCAACAAACTTTATCCGAGCATAAATAAGCACCTCTGCCCGGCTTCTTCCCAAATATATCTATCTCAGCAGCTCCGTTCTCAGTACGTACTAGCCGTATCAGGGTTTTCTTCTCCTTAACCTGTCGACAGGCTATGCAAGTACGCTGAGGTGGATATTTACTCTGCGATCTCGTCATCTATAAAACTTTCATCCTGTTCTTTATACTTTATCACTTTTCCTTTTCGTTTACCTTTAGGTGTACCTTGTGTCTTATCCGGCCTTTCTGTTTTTAATGCCTTCATTAATATATCTTCAGCAAAACGAATATGTTTTTCTTCAGGCTGCTCGGGCGGAGTTTCGGGAAAGACTGGAAATTCAACTACCTCTTCCGTCCCAATGTCCTCAATTGGTTCTGCTTGGAGTGACTCGTCTTCCTGGATATCAAGGGGAACAACTTCTTCTGCTATTTCCGGCTCTTCTAGGACAGCTTTTTCTGACTCAATAGCAGAGATGCTCTTTATATCGATCCGCCAACCTGTTAGCTTTGCTGCTAGCCTGGCATTCTGTCCTTCTTTACCTATAGCTAGAGAGAGCTGCTTATCAGGGACGACCACAGTAGATATGTTTTTTTCTTCATCGATTTTAATGCTTGCTACTTGAGCCGGATTAAGGGCATTGGAGATGAATATCCCTGGGTCGGCATGCCACTGGATTACATCTATTTTTTCGCCATTTAACTCGTTAATGATACTTTGGAGCCTTATGCCTCTAGGCCCAAGACAGCAACCTACCGGATCAACATTTTCCTGAGTAGTGGCCACTGCCACCTTCGTTCGATGCCCAGCCTCCCGTGCTATGGATTTTAATTGTACAATGCCATTGTGAATCTCAGGGATTTCCAATTCGAAGAGGCCACGTATCAGGTTGGGATGGGATCGAGAGACTATTATTTGGGGCTCTTTATCTCTCTGCAGCATCTCAAGAATGTAAAATTTGAGTCGCTGCCCTCTATAATAATGTTCATTATGAACCTGTTCATTCACGGGAAGTACTGCTTCTATTCTATTCAACCTAACGTAAATTCGTTTGGGTTCAATGAATTGAATAATTCCAGTGACGACATTTCCTTCTCTATCGGTAAATTCTTCATAAACAATACGGTGTTCTGCTTCTCGCAATCGCTGTAGAACGACTTGTTTTGCCGCTTGAACAGCTATACGGCCAATATTGTCGGGTGTGCATTCTATATTTATTACGTCACCTAGTTGTGCTGTAGCTCTCAGTTTTCTAGCTTCTTCAAGGGAAATTTCGTGATTTGGATTAGTAACTGATTCAACTACCACTTTTTGAATATAGAAATTTATTTCGCCAATATCAGCGTCAACTTTTACTACAACATCTTGTTCCAATGCAGACATGCTTTTTTTATACGCTGATGCGAGTGCAGATTCCAAGGCAGCCAAGACTACCTCTTTGGGCAAGTTTCTCTCAGCCGAAAGCTGAGTAAT
>Ga0209536_100004837_pt1 | contig 21177 bp, 16 predicted proteins | sample DeeMarSeWOR28_12_FD_187461 | JGI IMG/M metagenome (GOLD analysis project Ga0209536, IMG submission 187461) | Marine sediment microbial communities from White Oak River estuary, North Carolina - WOR-2-8_12 (SPAdes) (version 2) | ecosystem: Environmental > Aquatic > Marine > Intertidal zone >... | reverse complement strand
AAAATTGACCGGGATCAATCCACGACACAGACCGCATTACTTATCGCTGCTTCCTTCCGGACCTGACGAGGTTCGTAACCGTCTGTTGCGCGGCGGCCGGCCAGATTGGCCTATAGGCTTCCAGGTTTAAATCCTCGAGAGGGAATTCAGCCCCGCATGAAGCGGATTTCGGGAAAAGGGCACCGCTAGCTCCCCGCCTAGCACAACCATTATCACGAATATAATTGATGAAAAATTTTTTCAAGGTAAAAAAGGACTCGATTTTTTCGCTTTAACCGAACCGGCCGACGGCTCTGTAACGAGTTTTGAAAATTGAAGGTATGAAACTTGAGCGATAAGACGGCGGTTTTCCTGTTTTTTATTGACAACCACAGGCCGCTATATCATAATTTGAGAGAAAATTGAATATAAACTGTTGATATGTATTATAATAATTAATTACTATCGATTTGTTTGGTCCCCAAGACATATGTTTTTTGAAAAATACCTTTCAAACCGCTGTTTTTAAGTATTTTCAACCATATCAGGATGGTAACCTTGGATAAGTTATTACAAACTGTTGAAAAAACCATCACAGCTTATGGAATGCTTGAACCGAAAGATTCGGTGGTTATCGGTGTGTCCGGAGGACCTGATTCAGTTGCTCTGCTTCATATACTCTTCTCGATCGCTCCCCGTTTTTCTCTCAAACTGGGTGTTGCCCATTTAAATCACTGCCTGCGCCGGAATGATTCGGATAAGGATGCTCAGTTTGTTGAAGTTTTGGCCCAAAAGTATGACTTGCCTTGTTACACGCTCAAAGAGGATGTTCGAAAGTATCAGATCGAAAACAAACTGTCTCTGGAAGAGGCTGCCCGGCGTGTTCGCTATACCTTTTTAAATGATATTGCAAATACAATGCAGTACAACAAAATTGCAACAGGGCATCATTCTGATGACAATGCGGAACTTATTTTGATGAATCTTTTTCGAGGAAGTGGAACCCAGGGTCTTTCAGGAATACCGCCCGTAAGAGACCACAAGATTATCCGACCGTTGATAAAGTTAAATCGATCAGAAATCATTGATTTTTTAAGTCAAAACAAATTGGAATATATTTTTGATGAATCTAACACGGACACAAAGCACTTTAGAAACAGAGTGCGTCAGCATTTAATTCCCTTGTTAAAAACAGCGTACAATCCAAAAATTTCTGATACATTAAACCGGCTTTCGTCGATTATGAGATCCGAAGAGGAGTGGATTGACGGTGTTGTTCATTCTTTTTATGAAAAAGCCGTGCTGAATATTCATGAAAATTATATCATCCTTTCTGTTTCGATACTTAACCGATATCATCCTGCGCTGCAAAGGCGGATCATAAGATTGACCATTGAAAAAATAAAAGGGGATTTACGGCGTATTCGGTTTGTCAATATCAATTCAATAATCGGTCTCTTAGAGAAAAGATCGGCCTATGGAAAAGCGGACCTTCCTGACGGTATTAGAATTCAAAGAGACCAGGATGCGCTCTATATATTTAAAGGAAAGCATATGTTGCGTTATTTTCGTGAAAGATACAGCCCTTCAGACAGGGTTATGTTTGAATATCAGATAGAAAAACCTGAATCTGTGTTCATAGAAGAAATCAGCGCGTATATTAGGGTTGATGAAATGCGTGTGGAAAAGGCGTTCGATTATCGTTATACTGGACAATACACCAGTTATTTTGATAAAGATACGGTGAGTTTTCCTATGGTAGTCAGAAATTTTCGGCCGGGAGACGCTTTTAAACCATTGGGAGCGGGAGGAAGGCAAAAGGTTAAAAAATTTTTTATTGATAAAAAAGTGCCTCGAAGTGAAAGGGTAAAATGTCCGATTTTGTTGAGCCGGGGGAAAATTATTTGGGTGATCGGTCATAGAATTGATGAATCTGTTAAAGTGATGCCTTCAACCAGAAATGTGTTGAAGGTTGAACTTTTGCTTGCCTAATTAACAATGATGATTAATATTAGGGTATCATTAATTGACTTTTAAGGGGGTTAAGACCTTTGAATCCTTTTTACAAAAATTTGGCTTTATGGATCGTCATCACGCTGATGATGATCATGCTTTACAACCTTTTTAATCAACAGCATCTTGGTGAAACAAGCATCAGCTATACGGAATTTTTGACCATGGTAGACAGTGAGCGTGTTTCTGATGTCGTTATACAGGGCCAGGAACTCTATGTCACAGATTCAAATCGTAATCGCTTCAAAGTATATGCACCCCAGGATAGTGATCTCATTAAAATCCTTCGTGAGAAAGGCGTTTCCATTAATGCCAAACCAGAAAGCGAGTCTCCTTGGTATATGTCTGTCCTTGTGTCATGGTTTCCAATGATTGTACTGATCGGCGTATGGATATTTTTTATGCGCCAGATGCAAGCTGGCGGTGGAAAAGCCATGTCTTTTGGTAAAAGCCGGGCTCGGTTGCAATCCGATCAATCCAAAAAAGTAACGTTTGAAGATGTTGCCGGCATCGATGAAGCCAAGGAAGAGCTGGGTGAAATTATCGAGTTTTTGAGAGAACCCAAAAAATTTACTCGTCTTGGAGGACGGATACCCAAAGGGGTGCTTTTGATGGGATCCCCTGGCACCGGAAAGACCCTCCTTGCACGGGCGATTGCAGGTGAGGCTGACGTTCCTTTTTTTCACATAAGTGGTTCAGATTTCGTAGAAATGTTTGTCGGCGTCGGGGCATCTCGCGTCAGGGATCTCTTTGTTCAGGGGAAAAAGAATGCCCCATGCATAATATTCATTGATGAGATTGATGCTGTTGGAAGGCACAGAGGTGCTGGTCTCGGAGGGGGACATGATGAAAGAGAACAGACCTTAAACCAACTTCTGGTGGAAATGGACGGGTTTGAATCAAACGAGGGTGTGATCCTTATTTCCGCTACCAACCGTCCTGATGTGCTCGACCCGGCCCTCTTGCGACCCGGTCGTTTTGACCGGCAAGTGGTTGTCCCGCTGCCGGACATTTTGGGGCGTGAGAAAATTCTTAAGGTTCATTTGAAAAAAACGCCCATTGCACCTGATGTAGATCCTGCAATACTGGCCAAGGGAACACCCGGATTTTCGGGTGCTGATTTGGAAAACCTTGTCAATGAAGCGGCACTTCTTGGCGCCAAGAGAAATAAGGAAAAGATCGATATGATCGACCTGGAAGATGCCAAAGACAAAGTTTACATGGGATTGGAAAGAAAGTCGAAAGTTATCAGGGAGGAAGACCGGAAAACCACGGCATATCATGAAGCAGGACACGCCCTTGTGGCCCGCCTTTTGCCGGGAACTGATAAGGTGAATAAGATCACCATCATTCCAAGAGGACGCGCGGCAGGGATTACGTGGTTCTTGCCTGAAGAGAGCGATTTTAAATACAAGGATCAGCTGGAAAGTGAGTTGTCCGTTGCTTTTGGCGGACGGGTTGCCGAAGAAATCGTTTTTAACCGTATCAGTACCGGTGCTGCCAACGATATTAAACAGGCCACCGATATTGCTCAAAAAATGATACGAAATTGGGGTATGAGTGATGAACTCGGTCCGCTGTCGTATGCCAAAGAAGAAGACCACATCTTTCTTGGGCGGGAAATCGCTCAGCACAGGGATTATTCTGAAGAAACCGCAAGAAAAATTGATGCTGAAATCGATAAGCTCATTGAAAATGCCTATAAACGGGCTGAAAAGATTTTAAAAGAAAATTTAGATATTCTTCATTCTTTATCGGATCGTTTGCTTGAAAAAGAAACGGTTATGGGGAAAGAGCTTGATGAACTCATACTCTCCATGAGACCTGGATTCGAGTTTCCGTCAAAGACTTCAAAAAACGAAGAGACGAAAAAAGAGGGTCAAGCTGGAGCTGGAGTTAACGCGGAAAAAATAGTTGCCGAAGCAGAATCTGAAAGCGAGCAAGGGGCATCTTAACCCAGCCTAAACTGAGCGTTTCCAATTTTTATCCGCTTTAGCAGGATTACCGCATCTGACGCAGTAGATGCGGCAAACTTGGAAACCGCTCAATTTAGGTGCGAGTTAACCACCTATCTGTGCCTATATACTTATCAATAAACTCTAATAATCTATTTTAAATGAGAGCATACAGCCTTGCATGGGGCGAGCACCGTCTTGATTTTGCTAAACGTACCTGTATTATGGGTGTTTTGAACGTGACGCCGGATTCATTTTCAGATGGCGGAAAGTTTTTTACATTGGATGATGCCGTTGCTCAGGGTTATAAACTATTTGAAGACGGTGCGGACATCCTTGATATCGGTGGAGAATCTACCCGACCATTTTCAAATCCCGTATCTGAAGAAGAAGAAATCCGGCGGGTTGTTCCCGTGATTGAAAAGCTTTCAAAACGCATACCGATTCCCATTTCTATTGATACAACCAAAGCCGGTGTGGCCGAACAGGCTATCAACGCCGGTGCTTCAATGATAAATGACGTTTCGTGCCTGAGCTTCGATACGAAAATGGCAAAAATTGCTGTAGATTCCGGGGTGCCGGTCATTTTGATGCATATGCTTGGAAACCCAAAAACCATGCAGATTGCCCCCATCTATGATGACCTTATCGGTGAAATCAAAACATTTCTTGAAAATGCAATGGATCAGGCTGAAAATCAAGGGATTTCAAGATCAAAAATCATCATTGATCCTGGGATCGGTTTTGGGAAAACCGTCGGGCATAATCTTATGTTAATTCAGCGCTTACATGAACTTGAAACGTTGAAAGCCCCTATTATGATTGGGACTTCAAGAAAGGCGTTTATTCGAAATCTTCTTAAAGACCCTACGCTTGAAGATCTCAATGCCGATTCGGAGATGGTAGCGAACGGAACCCAGGCTTCAGTGGCTGCCGCTATTTTGAATGGTGCCCATATCGTTCGGGTACACGATGTTGCCAATACTCGTGTAACCGTAAAAATAATAGATGCCATAAAAAACGCACAACACTTTTTATAGGACAAATTTATTGATTATTTAATCAAGATTGTAATTAATGATCTTATTTAAAAACTTGCGATGATCAACCCTAGCGCCCTGTCTATTTTAAGTTTTCGAAATCTGATAGGTTTAATTCTGTTTTTCTTTATTGGGATTGGCATGTATCTATTATGGCCCTATGCATCCATCCAAGAAGCCGATCTGTTTATCCCGGTAGACTCTGAAAAAATTCCTGAAGGATTGATCATAACAAACAGACCTTTCACCGGTTTAGAGATACATGTCCGCGGTCCGAAGTCTATTGTTCGAACCCTTTCTGATTTGAAGATACGCTATACGGTTGACCTGTCAGAGATAAAAATTGGGGTGAATATTATACCCATCCATCAGGATCAGATTCCACTCCCCAAAGGGATTTCAATTTTAAAAGTAAATTCCGATTCCATAACTGTTAGAGTGGAAAATGAAATTAAAAAAGAGCTCCCTGTCAATATTTCCCTTACCGGAAAGCCGGTCAAAGGATTTACGGTTGTTGGTGTGAAAGCCGAACCCATGTCGGTGATTCTGCGAGGATCAGAAGATAAGCTGGGTCAAATGGATAAAGTGTCAACAAAACCCATCAATATCAAAGGATTGTCCGGCTCTTTTAAAAAAGAGGTGGCTCTGGACCTTGTGGAAAACCTTACGCTCGTTGATGCTTCGAAAATTATTCTCGCAAACGTGTTTATAAAAGAACGGATGACCACTAAAATATTTGATAATATTCCGGTTCAGGGAATTGGGAGTCTGTATGAACACCGTATTACACCACCGGTAATCACGATAACAGTGAAAGGAACGGTTAATATGATCGAAAAACTTCACGGGAGTAACGGGGTTCAGGTATATGTTGACCTTAAAGAATTAAAACCGGGGGTTTACAGTAAGCGTGCGACCATAACATTACCCGTTAAAACAACCCTGATTGATGCAAAACCTGAAATTTTTAAAGTAAAAATTATCGATCGAAAAATAATTCGTTAAAAAAGGAATTTATCATATGCTTCTTGTTATTGATGTTGGTAATACCAACATGGTCATCGGTGTTTACGACGACAAACATCTCATCCAAAATTGGCGAATACGAACCGAACAGCGCACCACCGAGGATGAGTTTAACATTCTGGCCAAAAATCTTTTTTCCGAAGGGAATATCAATTCCAGGAATATCCATAAAACGGTTATTTCCTGTGTGGTTCCACCCATGGTGACCATTCTGGATTCTTTTTGTCGCAAATACCTTGGACATGCACCCCACTGGGTGGACGCCAGGTCTGCTCCAAAACTGCCGATACGATACAAAAACCCTTCGGAAGTCGGAGCAGACCGGATCGTTAATGCGGTTGCAGCATTCCACAAATACAAAACGAGCTTAATCGTCATCGATTTTGGGACGGCAACAACCTTTGATTCTATCTCTGAAAAAGGGGAATACTTAGGGGGTGCAATCAGTCCCGGTATCATGATTTCTTCTGAAGCACTTTTTATTAAAGCATCAAAACTTCCTAGAGTGGAGATTTTCATTCCCCCCACAAGCGTGATCGGTAAAGATACATCAAGCAGCATTAAGGCAGGGATTATTTTCGGATATGCAGGCCTTGTCGATGGAATGGTCAAGCGAATGAAGGCTGAAATGGGTACAAACCCCCAGATTATCGCTACAGGCGGTCTGGCAGATCTTATTTGTCAGGTATCTGAGACCATAGAGGTTGTTGAACCGAACTTGACCCTGGAGGGGCTTAGAATTATCAGCAACAGTTTGTAGATTAATCGAGTTCCATATCCGCTTCAAGCTTTTCAATTTGCGAAAGAATATCTTTTCGTTCCGCTTCATTCAAGTCTTCTTGTCGAAGACGTTGCTTGAGGCTTACAAGAATCATTTCGGTTCGATAGTCCGTGCAGGTATATTTCATCGGTCTTGGGCGTTACTTTAGACTTAACGACTGGGTGCTTCAATAAGTAAGATAAATAGAAAAAATAATAATTATAGATAGATAAAAGCTGCTGGCACCGCTAATGAGAACATCAGATTAAACCCTGCCGGTTTTAATAAGAGCCCGCTTATAAACACGATAAAAAGCCTCATAGTCGGCGATTCCGCGCCTAAGGATTTTTTCTATTTCATCGATGTTTTTCAGATTAACAATGAGGTTGACGCTCTTGTTAAAAGCCGCCATATTATCCATGGTACGGTAACGGTTCGTAACAAGGGTTACAAAAATGCTTCGCCGAATGGACATGTTGAGGCGGTCCAGATATTTGAGGACAGGGTTCATATCCGGATTCTGGGTGCCGAACCGCTCGTTTAGCACCACCATGTCAAAAATATGAAATCGCATTTGCTTGAGAGCATCTTTGGGCAATTTGGGGGTGGTTATATGATAGTCCATATTATACAACCCCGTTTTAATTTTCGATTGCAAGGCGGTGTCGGGTTCACACAAAAGGGCTGTTTTCACACCCTCTTCCACAAAGTCAAATGGTTTATCCGAAGCATCGTAGGCATCAGAGTCAACTTCGTCAATAAGGGTTTTTTCCTTTTCTGGTTTGAATTTTTCTAATGATACCGAAGCTTTATCTGATGAAGGGCCTGTGTTGGAACGTGCATCGACCACAACTTTGGTATTACACTGCGGACAGGTCAGAGAAAACATTTGTCCTTTAGGAACCTTTTCATCCGGTATTTTAAACTTGCTTTGACAGTTTTCGCATGAAATGTTCATCAATTTTTGCCTTTATCGGGACGTTACAGATAACATACGTCAAGATTCGATTAACGTGAGGTCTTGCCGTAATCGTGATCAACTTCCAAATGCTCTATGTCTGTTGTGGCTTCTCCTCGAACAGATTTGATGGTGTCAATTCCTCGTCCCAGCACATCCTTTCGAGATGCATAAGCCATGGCGGTTTCTTGGGTAATGAGGCCTTTTTCATACAGACTCAAAATATAATCGTCAAAGGTTACCATGCCAAACGCTTTGCCGGCCTGGATGATATCATAAAATGTTTTACCCTCTGATTCTCCGTGCAAAATTGAGTCCTTTACACGAAGATTGGTACGCAAAATTTCAAAAGCGGCCACTCGTCCGCCACCCACTTTGGGAAGCAGCCTCTGGCACACGATCCATCGGATTGAATCGGCGATCCGCGTACGTATTTGATTTTCTTCCTCTGTGGGGAACATGCCGAGGATTCTGTTGATCGTCTGTCCGGCATCATGGGTATGCAACGTGCTTAATACCAGATGGCCGGTTTCAGCCGCACTCAAACCAATCTCCAGTGATTCCCTGTCGCGCATTTCACCCACCAGGATCACCTTGGGCGCCTGTCGAAGGGCTGCTCTTAAGCCGGTGGAAAAAGCGTCGAAATCCTCCCCCAATTCCCGTTGGTTAAACGTTGCTTTTTTATGTGGGTGATCATATTCCACAGGGTCTTCAAGGGTGACGATATGAACCGATCTAACATCATTAATTTCATTGAGGATGGCGGCCAGCGACGTCGATTTTCCGCTGCCGGTGGCACCTGTAATTAGGATAAATCCGTTTTTTTCTTCAGCCATTTGCAAAAAGGCGTCAGGAAGCCCCAGTTCTTGGCAGGTTGGGATTTTGGGGGAAAGTCGACGCAGTACGACAGAATAATTCCCCCGTTGGGAAAAGATATTGACCCTAAAGCGTGCTTTTCCGGGAAGTTCATAGGATGAATCGCACGATCCCTCAAGTAAAAGCGTTTCGGTGAGCCTGCGACTCTGATTGATCAGGTTGAGAGCAAAAATTTCAGCCTGAAAAGGGGTGATTTCATCAAACTTAGGCTCAAGATCCACAACGGCAAGAACGCCTGAAGTCTCGACCTGAAATGATTTTCCAACGGTAATATTCAGATCGGAAACATTGTCATAGGAATCCAGCATTCTTGCAAGTATATGATCAATTTCCTGTTTTTTCAAAATATAACCTCATGATCTATTAAGCCTCGGTAAAGTCGGCCGGCGGATTTTTTATAAAATTTCTGAACTTTGCCTTGTCATTGGCTTTGAGATAGGCATCATCGGCACTTATCCACCCTTTTTCATACAAATCCATTATGGCATCATCCAAAAGCTGCATGCCGTATTTTTTTCCTGTTTGAATGACGGAAGGAATTTGATGTGTTTTTCCTTCGCGGATAAGATTTCGGGCTGCCGGTGTTGCGATCAATATTTCCAAGGCAACACAAAGGGCTTTTTTATCAACTCTTTTAAACAAAACCTGTGAAATAACCGCCCGAATTCCATCAGATAAGGTTGAACGGATTTGTGCTTGTTCGGTTGCGGGAAAAACTTCGATGATACGATCAATGGTCTTCGGTGCACTCATGGTATGCAACGTACCAAAAACAAGATGTCCGGTAGATGCCGCCTCTATGGCCAGGGATATGGTTTCAAGGTCCCGCATTTCCCCCACCAGAATGATATCCGGATCCTCTCTCAAGGCGCCCCTTAGTGCCGCACTAAAGGTCTTGGTATGGATTCCCACCTCACGATGGTTTATGATACACCCTTGGCTTTGATGAACAAATTCGATGGGATCCTCGATGGTGATGATGTGGTCTTTTCGGGTCCGGTTGGCAACATCGACGATGGCAGCCAACGTCGTCGACTTGCCGCTTCCTGTGGGCCCGGTCACCAGAACCAGCCCCCTGGGAAGAGAAGCCAGTTTGGATATTACATTGGGGAGACCCAGCTGTTCGGCGGTCATGATTTCCTCGGGAATTTGTCTGAAAACCGCGCCACAACCATTTTTTTGCATAAAAAAATTTGACCGGTACCTCGCAACTCCGGGTATTTCATAGCCGAAATCAATATCACCGGTTTCTTCAAATTGTTTGATTTTGGTATCGGGTGCAATTTCATAAAGCATGGCTTTCAGTTCATCATTATCAAGGACTTTATATTTGATCCTTTCCATATCGCCCCTAATACGAAGTGCAGGCGGTTGTCCGGACACAAGATGGAGATCAGAGGCTCCCTGCTCGTGCATCAATTTGAAAAACGCATCGATTTTTGCCATATCAATTGACCTGTTTTATTCAGACTGTTTAAAAAGTTTTAATTTACTGTCTTCCTCTTCTCTAATTCTGGATTCCTCTTTTCCAATTTCAAGGAGTTTTGCATGACCTTCGATAACGGAGCGGATTTGAACCTCAATCTGCGATCGTTGTCGCTTTAACTCTGCAATATCTTCATGAAGTTGTGAAAGTCTGTTTTGGGCTCTACTGAGAAGTTTTTCTGCTTTAACCTCTGCTTCAGCAACAACCAATTCGGCTGATTTTCTGGCATTTTGCTTCATTTGCTCCAAGACTTTTTGAGAATTCAGCATGGCACGTTTAAAGCTTTCTTCGCGCTCTCGATAGGCCTGGGCCTCAAGCTGAAGCCGTTTGATTTCCTGATGCAAGCGGATATTTTCGCTTTGCAGTGATTCAAAGGCATTCGCCATCTGTTCAAGAAATGTATCTACTTCCCTTACATCAAAACCTCTAAACTTCATTTTAAATTGCTGTTGTTGAATATCAAGGGGTGTCATTTTCATCATCGATCACCCTCCTTATTTTAATTACATGAAAGTTGTTGACAGTCTCAACAGACTGTTGACGACAAAATTTTGCAAAAATATCACACCTAAAATAACGATAATGGGTGAAAAATCGATACCGCCAAAATTGACGGGAATTTTTGCACGAATTCGATACAACAACGGTTCGGTCACATTATGGATAAAGCGGACGATGGGATTATAAGGATCCGGATTTACCCATGAAAGTATCGCCCGAGCGATCACGATCCACATATAAAACGTGAGAACATAGTGGAGAATTATTGCAACAGCTTTAATAAAATTGCCAAGGATAAACATATTAACAATGTGCTTTCGTTTTTTTGATGCATGAGATAAAGAAATACGAATGTTTTTATCTCGTCATTTTTTTGACTCATTTTAAGTAACGATACATTTTAATTTCTCTAAAATCAGAAATTTTTTTGAAAATTAATTGTATATTAACAATAAGTCAAGATATTTCGGGCAAAATCGTTGACATGCTTAATAATCTGACGGTAAAAGTATATTGTAATTTTGGGGTCTTGTCAGATTTGGACAATTCTGCCACCGTCGACACAATCCAGCATCCGCTTGTTTTGAAATACATATGTATTTCAACCAAAACTATTTTTTAGAAAGGAAGCAATTATTATGCCATAAAATCCAAAATAAATTATTAAGGGGACACCGCTTCTTTCGGGACTTTGCTCGGAAGATGTGGCCCCTTCGGGGCGGTTATTTCTGTCTATGGTTTGAAATTCGAAACTTGATCATTGGGACTATTAAAAAACATTCTGCCATTCTTAAAAATTCCTGAATCCTTATCCTTCCAGTTTCAAGTTTCAAATTGCCAGTTTCTTTTCGTTTTAAAAAAGAATAGGTTTATAAACATAACAACTACAAGGGGGAATAATATTCATGTTAAAAGATAAAAAAATCAGTATCATCGGAACCGGAAATATGGGAGAAGCCCTTGTCAGCGGACTCATTACTTCGGAATCGTCCAAGCCGGAGAACATCATCTGCACGGATATTCGGATGAACAAGCTCGAAATCGTTGCAAAAAAATATGGTGTGGTTACGCTTACTGAAAACATTAAAGCTGTAGAATTCTCTGATATTATTATATATGCAGTTAAACCCCAAATCATCGCATCCGTATTAAAAGAAACCGCATCTTGTCTGGACATGTCCAAGCTTATCATTTCCATCGCAGCGGGTGTGCCTTTGGCTGCAATCGAATCGTGTCTTAAAAAGGAATTGCGTCTTATTCGCGTTATGCCCAACATCGCCGCATTCGTAAAAGAGAGTGCCTCAGTGATTGCCGCCGGGGCAAATGCCACACAGGAAGACATTGATCTTTCTATGGCGATCTTCAACTCAATGGGAAAAAGCATTTTTCTAAAGGAAAATATCCTTATGGATGCCATTACAGGTTTGAGCGGCAGCGGACCTGCATATATCTTTTTAATTGTCGATGCCTTGGCTGATGCAGGCGTCAAAGTGGGGCTGTCAAGGGAAGATGCGCTTTTTCTTTCAACCCAAACCATTTTGGGAGCTGCAAAGTTATTGATGGAGACCAAAGAACATCCGGGCAGGCTAAAGGATATGGTGACTTCGCCGGGTGGTACGGCAATTGCCGGAATTCATACACTTGAAAAAGGGGGGTTGCGAACCACCCTCATCAATGCAGTGGAAGTTGCTACCCGGCGATCCAAAGAACTGGGGGAAATCGTTATACGGAATTTTGCCAATAACGGTTGTTAAAAACGAAGGGTTGATATGATGACAGAATATACAATTGAATCGATAAAGACATTTGATTATCAAAGGCCGGTTATTGATAGAGGTTATGCCAATCAAACCCTTTTGGTCGACATTTCAAATTTGGATATTTCCATCCATCCGGTGACCGATAAAATGAAGGAAATATTTATTGGCGGCAAAGGATTTGATCTATGGCTGCTATGGAATGCGGTTAAAGGGACAACGAAATGGTCTGATCCTGACAATGCCATATGTATTGCCTCAGGCCCCATGGGCGGAACTCCCGTTTATCCGGGTTCCGGAAAAAGTATTGTAACCACGATTTCGCCGTTAACAGGAACTGTCATTGATTCCAATGTCGGTGGATATTTTGGTCCATATCTTAAATTTTCCGGATTTGATGCTCTGGAAATTAGAGGAAAGACCCAAACGGACAGTGTAATTCTCATTGACGGTATTGATGAAAAAATACAAATTTTTGAATCATTCGGATTGCCGGATGATTCATATGCACTTTCATCCATATTAACAGAACACTTTGCCCAAGGGAAGCCCCGGCATATTTCTGTGGTTTCCACCGGACCGGGGGCCAAGCACACACTCATGGGCTGCCTGAACTTTACCTGGTATGATTTAAAGCGAAAGCGTGCCAGATACAAACAGGCCGGGCGGGGCGGCATTGGAACTGTACTTGCGGATAAATGCATTAAAGCCATTGTGGCACGCTGGGATTCCGTTTCCGCCAAAACAAATAATCCTGCAGATGGCATTGCATTAAAAGAAGTCGGACGAAAGCACTCCAGAGAGATTGTTGAACTCGATCCAAAGCAAAATGAAATGGCAACGATTGGGACAACTCACCTTGTCACAATTATGAATGACTTTGATTTGCTGCCCACCCATAATTTTCAGTATGGACAGCATCATGAGGCGGATAATGTAGGGCAGGAGGTTTACCGGCGAATCTTTGACGCAGGTTATGATGGCTGCTGGATGGGATGCACGGTGGCCTGCTCCCATGGCGTCAAGGATTTTGTTCCACTCACGGGACCTTACAGAGGAGAAAAGGTTTTTGTGGACGGTCCCGAATATGAAACCATTGCCGGCTGTGGCTCGAATCTGGGTATCTTTGATCCCCATACCGTTATTGAGATGAATTTCTATTGCGACGCCTATGGCCTTGATACCATTTCTGTTGGAACAAGCCTTGCTTTTGCCATGGAGTGCTTTGAAATGGGCCTGGTAAATGAGACCCATACCCGGGGAATAAACCTTTCCTTCGGCAATCGGGCGGCTGCACTGGAAATGGTTCACCAAATGGCTCAAGGCAAGGGTTTTGGTCAAATCGTGGGGCAGGGTGTTCGCCAAATGAAGTCGATTTTCGCTCGAGATTATCATGCGGATCCCGAAATTATGCAGGATATTGGAATGGAAGCAAAAGGGTTGGAGTTTTCCGAATATATGACCAAAGAATCGCTGGCCCAACAGGGGGGGTATGGACTTGCACTCAAAGGGGCTCAGCATGATGAAGCCTGGTTGATCTTTCTCGATATGGTGCACAATTTCATGCCGACCTTCGAGCAAAAAGCAGAGGCGCTTCACTGGTTTCCTATGTTTAGAACATGGTTTGGTTTGTGCGGACTGTGTAAACTCCCATGGAACGATATCGTTCCTGAGGATAATAAAGATACCCCGGAGCCGGCAAAAGTCATGAAACATGTAGAATGGTATTCTGAATATTACAGTGCCGTTACCGGAAAACATGCAACACCCAAAGATCTTATTCGAATGAGTGAAGCGGTTTACAACTTCCAGCGTATCTTTAATCTCAAAATGGGTTTCGGAATACGCGCGCATGACAATATTCCCTATCGTGCAGTGGGGCCTGTAAAACCGGTTGAATATGAATCGCGGCGCGAGCGTTATGACAAAGAACTGGTCGAGAAGCATCAGGTTGATATCATAGACATGAGCACGGAAGATAAAATCAGAAACCTTCGCAGGTTTCGCGAGACTTTATATGAACAACTCAAGGATGCGGTGTATAAACGACGGGGATGGAATTCAAATGGAATTCCGACCATTGACACCGTGACGCGTCTGGGTATCGATTTTCCTGAGGTTTTGGAACTGCTTAATGCGAAGTTAGGTGATGATCAGGGTTAACGGTAAAAAACAGTTCTGGTATGAAGGAATGACCGTTAAAGATTTACTTGAGGATCTTGAAGATTCGCATCACTATGCGGTGATACGCATCAACGATAAACATGTTTCCAGGCCTTATTTTGAAAGGACGCTGATTCCCGATAATTCAGATGTATTTCTCATTTCCCTGATAGCAGGAGGCTAATGTTCACTCAAACCGTTTCTTTCCCAGCTGCCTTTGTTGCCGGGCTTCTATCTTTTTTTTCCCCCTGTGTGCTGCCCTTGATACCCGCATACTTTACCTTTATTACAGGGTTTTCAATAGAGGAGTTGACAGAAGAATATCATTCGAAAATTCGGTGGAAAGTATTTTTTTCGACCATTTTATTTGTTTTGGGGTTTTCCTTGGTTTTTATCTTGTTAGGTGCTTCAGCCTCTTATCTCGGCGGTTTGATGGTTACGTATAAAAAATTTATAAGGATCATCGGTGGAATTTTAATTATCATCTTGGGAATTCATTTAACCGGCGTAATCCGTATACCGGGTCTTGATTTTGAAAAGCGGATTACCCTGGAAAAAAAACCTATGCATTTCTTTGGGACGCTAATCATCGGAATGGCATTTGGTGCCGGTTGGAGCCCATGTATAGGGCCTTTGCTCGGTTCAATCCTTATTATTGCCGGCAGCCAGGAGACCGTATGGCAAGGCGTGATGCTTTTGGTGATCTATTCAGCCGGGCTGGCCATTCCTTTTATAATGATTTCTATTTTTATCAATTGCCTATTAACTTTTATTAAAAAGGCTTCAAACGTTTTAAAATATGTGAATGTGGTGGCTGGTGTGGCTTTGGTTGTTGTGGGGCTGATTCTTGTAAGTGATAAGCTGTATGTGTTTAGCGGCTAATTCGTCTCCACCATAAATAGCCTTTTTGTCCAACCCGCCGGAGGCGGACAAGTCTCAGTGTGATGCTCAAAAAATAACCCACCACCGAACTTTGGCGGTTAAATCCTCGGAATATTATACATATGCCGGCTTGTCCCGGTACTTCAGCGGGCTGGTTATTTTTTTCGCATGCCTTTTTATCCCGTTATTTCCAGCGGGAGATCTTTAACAAAAATCCTCATTTGTGGATGGACACTAAAACGTTGTGAGAAATAACGGCCAACCTATATTTGTCAGGAATCATCTTTTATTCGGACTCATATTTGTTTGAGACCAACATTCCTCTTATCCGAAATCTCTTGCCATTTAAAAAGGTATCAGTTATTAAATATTTTATTATCCCTTATAGTTAGTTGTAAAAAATCTGTTTTTTAAATTTAAGTTTTCCGTTATTTGTTGGAGCAAAGGGGAAATTCCAACGCTGGCAATAAAACAAATATGATAAAATTTATGAATCGAAAATCGCTGGTCTTGCTTTTTGGCATTATCTTTTGTGTTCAGAATTTGGCTTTTGCCCAGAATGCTACGTTAACCAATATGATTGTTACAAACACACGGGATGATCTTCTGGTTTATCTTAATGTTGAAGGTGCTTTTACAGATAAGATGAAAAAGGCGATTTCAAGTGGTGTTTCCACGACCTTTTCATATTACATAAGCTTTTATAAAGTTCGCAATCTGTGGTTTGACAATAATATAGAAGATATAAGAATTACACATACGATTAAATACAATAATCTGAAAGAAGAATATGTTGTAGAACGCTCCTGGGAAAAAAGCGGACCGAAGGTGACAAAATCTTTCGATGAGGCTCAAAAACTGATGAGCGAAATTGACAGTTTGAAAATTGTCCCTCTGAAACAACTAGAAAAAGGGTCACATTATCAATTAAGAGCCAAGGCCGAACTTAGCAAAGTAACCCTTCCTTTTTATCTACATTATGTTTTATTTTTTGTTTCTCTTTGGGATTTTGAAACCGATTGGTATACCATAGACTTCATTTATTAAAACAAATAGTTATAATGAGCAATAAAAGAAGAAAAAAGACAGTATCTTTTATTTCAGAAGAAGAGATGAAAAGACGAAAGCGGGAAGTCATTATTAGCATTATCATTATTGCTGTGGTCGCCCTGCTGACGTTTGTTGAAAACAGAATTATTCATTTCGGGGCCGATATTCCCGTTTCCAATACCATCCTGATGTTTATATTGATAAACATCAATTTATTATTACTTCTTTTGTTAATATTTCTTGTTTTCAGAAACCTTGTAAAACTGCTTTATGATAGAAAACGAAAGGTCATGGGGACCAAGCTACGAACGAGACTTGTGGTCGCTTTCATCGCCCTTTCACTTTTACCGACCATTGTGCTTTTTTTCTTTTCCATCAACTTTATCACCACGAGTATTGAGTTCTGGTTTAACGTTCCCGTTGAACAGGCTCTTGAGAATTCATTAGACGTCGGGCGAAGTTTATATTGGCATACGGAAGAAAGAAGCCGTTTTTTTATAGAAAGAATATCGTATCAGATAACGACAAAAAAGCTTTTAGATGAGAACAACAAAAAGGCGCTGACCCGTTACGTACAAGTCGTCCAACGTGAGTTTAATTTTAATGCCATAGAAATTTATGCAGATAATGCAACACGAATTACATTTGCACTCGCTCCGGAGTTGGAAGAAAAACCCTTTGATGTTATTTCTGCTGATAATCTACAAAAAGAAATACCTTCAAAAGGTGTCAGGACCGTTTCTGAAAGAATTCCCTCCGGTGAACTTATCAGAACCATCGGTACGATTCCTTTTGGCTCAAAGTCCACCGATGCTTTAGCCTTTGTTGCGATAGCCAGACTGATGCCTCCGGATCTTGCCAAAAATATGTCATCAATTTCAAGAGGCTTTGAAGAATATCAGCAGATAAAGCTTCTTAAAAGACCGATTCAGGTTACCTACTACATCACCCTGTCAATTGTCGCCCTATTGGTGGTGTTTTGTTCAGTATGGTTTGGCTTCTACATGGCCAAAACGATTTCAATACCCATCAGGGTGCTGGCCGAAGGAATTCTTAGAGTCAAAGAAGGAGATTTAAGTGTCAATATCGCGATGGTCGCTGATGATGAAATTGGAACTCTTGTCGATTCATTCAATAAAATGACAAGGGATTTACGCATCGGAAGGGATCAACTTGAGCTTTCTGCCCGCTTGCTTCGAGAACAGAATGTCGAGATAGAAAAAAGAAGACAATACATGGAAATTGTATTGAAGAATGTTTCTGCCGGTGTCATTACACTCGATGCCGGCGGATTCATTACCACCATGAACAAATCGGCAGAGAAGATGCTGAATCTTAAATCAGAACATATTCTTCAGAAAAGCTATAAAAAACTTCTCGATGGACAACTTTTAGAACTTGCCGAAGACGTCGTGGAGAATCTAAAATCATCACGGAATGATGCCGTAGAATTGCCGTTAAAGCTGATCATCGATGGAAGACCGATGAGTTTTATCATGCATGTCAATGCTCTGAAAGACGATGCAGGTCAGCATATGGGCATGGTTATGGTATTTGATGATCTAACAGAACTCGAAAAGGCTCAACGTATGGCTGCCTGGCGTGAAGTTGCTCGACGAATAGCGCATGAGGTCAAAAACCCATTAACCCCCATAACGCTTTCGGCTCAGCGCCTTAAACGAAAATATTCAGATCACATCAAAGAACCTGTTTTTGATGAGTGTACCCAGACGATTATCGATCACGTGGAACTGATTCGAAATCTTGTAGACGAGTTTTCCTCCTTTGCAAGATTCCCCGCCGCAAATCCGAAACCCGATGATCTTCCACCCATCATCGAAGAAACCCTGGCACTTTATAAGGAAGGACATCCTCGAATTAATTTTGAGTTTAATGTTACAGATGATATTCCTGTCCTTAATCTAGATCGACAGCAGATAAAACAGGCGATGATAAATCTTGTGGATAATGCCATCGGTTCCATCAGGAATGAAGGTAGTATTGTGATATCTTTGGCCCATGATCCGATTCTTAAGATTGTACGAATGGAGATTGCTGATAATGGGGTGGGTATTTCCGATGAAGGCAAAACGCGTCTTTTCGAACCCTATTTTTCGACAAAAAAGACCGGGATGGGTTTAGGGCTTACCATTGTCAGTACCATTATCTCTGATCATAACGGCATGATCCGCGTCCAGGACAACAAACCCAAAGGCGCTAAATTTGTGATTGAACTACCGGTGTAGGTTACGAACACAAAAAAATATTGATCGAGTTTCACTCGTTACGGATAATAAAGGAGTTGATAACATGTATCCTTCTATTTTAATTGTAGATGATGAACCTTCCATACTTCAGTCTTTAAGCGGACTCTTGTCGGACGAAGGTTTTGAAACCGTAACAGCAACCAACGGATATGAGGCATTAAAAATCATTGATTCCGAATCGCCGGATCTTGTTTTGCTCGATATATGGATGCCGGGCATCGATGGTATTGAAACATTAAAGGAGATTAAGAAAGACAATCCCCACATACAAGTCATCATCATATCCGGACACGGAACCATAGAAACTGCTGTAAAGGCCACAAAACTCGGGGCATTCGATTTAATCGAAAAGCCGCTTTCCATTGATAAAATCATTGTGGCAATAAACAATGCGCTAAATTTCAGAAGACTTGAAGAAGAAAACAAATATTTGCGTAAAAAAACTTTAGAAAAACATTCGATTACCGGAAACAGTCCTCTCATTCAAGAGCTGAAAAAACAGATTGCCGTAGCAGCTCCCACAGAAGCATGGGTTCTGATTACCGGAGAAAATGGCACAGGAAAAGAACTGGTTGCGCGTACCATCCACCAACTCAGCTCAAGGGTAGATTATCCGCTTATAGACGTTCACTGCGCTTCTATTCCGGATGAACTCATTGAAAGTGAACTGTTTGGGCAAGAAAAAGGCGCCTTTGACGAATCAAGCACGAAAAAAATAGGAAAATTCGAGCTGGCAAATAAAGGCACCATTTTTCTGGATGAAATCGGCGATATGAGCTTGAAGTCTCAGTCAAAGATACTTCGAGTTTTACAAGAGCAGCAATTTCAGAGAGTTGGTGGAAGCAGAACATTAAGTATCGATGTGCGGGTCATTGCATCCAGCAATAAGGACCTTGAAAAAGAGATTGAAAAGGGCTCTTTCAGAGAAGATATTTACTACAGGTTGAATGTTATACCTATTGAGGTTCCGCCCTTGAGACATCGTGTCGAAGACATTCCCCAGCTAATGGACATATTTCTCGATGAGTTTGCCAAACAAAATCGGAGCAAAAAGAAGGTTGTAACCCAGAACGTTCTTGATCTTCTGTTAAATTATTCATGGCCCGGAAATGTCAGGGAGCTAAAAAATTTGGTTGAGCGGCTGGCGATCATGACGGAAAAAGATGTTATTGATGAATATGATTTGCCGTCGCCCTATACCCCGAAAGCAAAAGATGATGTTGCATCGGTTGAATCGCAACTATTCTTGAGCAATTCCTTAAAGGAGGCCAAGGAGATATTTGAAAAAGAATTTATCAAAATAAAACTGGTTCAACACAGCAACAATGTTAGTAAAACCGCTGAAGCCATCGGGGTCCAACGGAGTTATTTGTATAGAAAGCTCAAAAAACTAAAACTTACTGATGTTCTGGATGCAACATCCTGAATTTTTATAATTATTATAGAATAAAGAGTATAAACGAATAAGAACATTATGGGCTTGAGAATCATCGGTGGTGCTCTCAAAGGTAAAAGATTGTATTCGGTCCGTGGCACATCGATTCGACCGACTGCCGACAGATTGCGAGAATCAATATTTAATATACTTTCCCAACGTGTTTTGAATTCGGTGGTACTCGACCTGTTTGCAGGGACAGGTGCTTTGGGTATCGAAGCCTTAAGCAGAGGCGCTGATTCGGTTGTGTTTGTAGATAATAGGAAAACGGCCTTATCTGTATTAAGGAGAAACATTGATTCGTGCATGCTTGATCAAAAGGCCGATATTGTCAAATGGAATATTAGAAAAAACTTAAATTGCCTAAGATCAAAAAAATATAATTTTGATCTTATCTTTTTAGATCCTCCCTACGGCAAAAATTTGATAAAATCGACACTGTCTAATCTTGACAAAAGTCATTCTTTGAAAAATGGAGCCTGTATCGTGGTAGAACATTCTCTCTTTGAGCCGATTCCAACAGATCTATTTGTATTTGATCTTTCAGATCAGAGGAAATATGGAAAAACGCTTGTTTCGTTCTTAAACTATGTGATATGAAGACGATTTTGTAAAATTTGAATTCCCTATTTTAAAGGAGAGAGATATAAAAACCAAAAAGGATGGATAGCAAATGCGAAGAATTGCCATATATCCCGGATCCTTTGATCCGGTGACAAACGGTCATGTTGATATTGCGCAAAGAGGGCTCAAGCTTTTTGATCAAATTATTGTGGCCATATTGCATAACCCAATAAAAAAATTTCTGTTTTCCGTCGAAGAACGGGTTGAGATGCTTAAATCGAGTTTTGAAGCCTATCCGAATATTGAGGTTGAAACTTTTGATGGGCTCCTTGTGGAATATGCATCAAAGAAAGGTTCTATTGCCATACTCCGGGGGATGCGCGCGGTTTCGGATTTTGAGTATGAATTTCAGTTGGCGCTCATGAACCGAAGATTAAACAGAGAAGTTCAGACCGTTTTCCTCAT
>Ga0209536_100004836_pt1 | contig 21179 bp, 19 predicted proteins | sample DeeMarSeWOR28_12_FD_187461 | JGI IMG/M metagenome (GOLD analysis project Ga0209536, IMG submission 187461) | Marine sediment microbial communities from White Oak River estuary, North Carolina - WOR-2-8_12 (SPAdes) (version 2) | ecosystem: Environmental > Aquatic > Marine > Intertidal zone >... | reverse complement strand
CTGGTTCTGCATCAAGTTCTCGGTGAAGCCAGCTGCAACTGCAGTCATGAAAGCAGCGACCGGACGGGCAACCGTCATTATCGGATCAAGGAGCGCATAGGTTATTGCAATGGAATCCACCCCTGACTCAGGGGTGGATATCAAAAAAGCAGTTGTGGCACCGTTGTTTGCGCCCTGCTTTTTCAGGGAGGCGGCAGCTGGCAAAACTCCACATGAACACAAAGGTATAGGAATGCCGAACAGGGCTGCTTTTATAACAGAACTGAACTTTCCCCTGCCAAGATGATCCGCAACGAACGAAGGACTCAAAAAAACCTTGAGAATGCCCCCCACAAGCATACCGAACAATATATAAACAGATGCCTCAAGCAGCAGGTGCCAGGACTCTTTTAATATTAAACCGATAATTTCCATGACAACTTTACACGTTGGGATGAACTTTCTGGGAACTTAAGTTTCTTTCACCTGTCGTCTGTCCTCTGGTTCACGAACATGCTCAAGTGCAATACAGACCAGTTCTGATACGTGTCCATCAGCCAAACGATAATAAAGAATTGTCCCCTCGCGTCTGTTTCTCACAAGACGAAGCGTTCTGAGTAATCGCAGTTGGTGGCTCACAGCCGACTCTGTTATTCCCAGGAGGGCCGCCAGATCGCAAACGCACATTTCCTGGTGTTGAAGGGCCCACAATATCTTCAGCCTGCTTGCGTCACCGAGTGCTTTAAATGTCTGACAGAGATCCTCGGTTGCTGACTCATCAAGAGCCAGCAGACGCGCCTCTTCGACCTTCTCATCGTGGATGATGCGACATTCGCACCGATCTTTTACTGGATTCAACCTCCACTCCTTTTATATATGATCATATGATCATATATAGGTCAAGCTTTACGAAAAGTCAATAAAAAGGTAGATATCCACACAAGAGGAAATTGAAAACCTGCTACCCTATGTCGAGACAAAAGAAAAAAAGAGGAACTGGCGATAAACCGCCCACAAAAACAACAGGAACCCTCTATGTGGTCGCCACTCCCATCGGGAATCTTGAAGATATTACCCTCCGGGCCCTGCGCATCCTGAAGGAGGTTGACCTCATAGCTGCCGAGGATACACGGCATACCCGGAAGCTGCTTACCCATTTTGGCATTGCAACCCCCACTATCAGTTATTACAAAGAAAAAGAGTGCGAACGGGCTGCAGACATTATCACGAAGCTGCATGATGGGCGGAATATCGCACTTGTATCAGATGCAGGCACTCCGGGAATTTCTGACCCCGGATCAGTCCTGGTGCAAAAGGCTTTAGCTGAAAACATCAAGGTTGAACCAGTTCCAGGACCTTCTTCCCTTACCGCAGCACTTTCAGTCTCAGGCATCCAGGACAACTCGTTTGTCTTTCTCGGGTTTGCCCCATCCCGCAAAAAACAGCGACAGGATCTTTTGCGCTCATTGGGTCAGGAAAAACGTTCATTGGTCTTTTTTGAAGCCCCGCACCGTCTCCAGTCATTTCTCCAGGACTGCCTCAACCTGCTCGGTGACCGTAATATTTTCTGGTGCCGGGAATTGACGAAAATACATGAAGAAATTGCCCGAAAATCTTTAAGCCTTATTCTGCAGGATTTACCGACCAGAAAGGTAAAGGGTGAGTCAGTCCTTATCATTACAGGGGCAGAAGCTGAACGGGAAATCCCGAACAAAAGAATAGCCGAACTGCTATCTGCCTGTAAGAAAACAGGTAAATTGACTTTGAAGGATGCTGTACTGAAAATCACCCGCGAGCACAGAGTTTCTCGATCCGCGGTTTATCGCCAGGCCCTTAAAATCTGGGAATAATTGCAATTCCCCGCTCCAGGAGGCGAGGAAACTTCATGTAGCGGCCCATGCTCAACTGCTTTGATCTAAAACGGCAGGGAAAGGGAATAGACCTCGCCTGACTGGATAAAGTGGATCTGCAGCCGTAACTCTCCGGCACTCTGCGCTTCAGCTGGAAAAAACAGAAAACCATTGGCAAGGCCCTGGGCCGGTATGAGCTTTCCCTCCAAACCCTTGTCCCGGATATCATCGGCAATGGTTCGGTGACGGTCTGTATCCGTACCCGCTTTCGCGCCACCATACACGGCACCGCCGGCCGCACCAACCGCGGCCCCCTTTCCAGCAGCTTCCGCTACACTCTCACCTGTCAAAACGCCAAATGCAGCGCCCAAAACCGCACCTGTGGCTGCACCCCAGGCAGCGCCTTTCCCTGCGCCCCCCAGGATAGCCCCTGTCTGAGTCGCATCAGTCACCCGTTTCACGGCTGCCCGGTTAGCGATCAAATTCCAATAGCGGTTATTGTTATCAACCAGAAATGTCTGGTCAGCTATCACTTCAACCTCCCCGCCGCTTCTGTTATCCATCACGACCTGGACCGGCAGGAGGCCTGCGCCTTTTATATCAAAACCAAATGCCTCCCTGGCAGCGGCCTGCTCAGCAAAGGCTTCAGCACCAATATTCACACCAGCTGCAATCACACTGTTGGGATAATCTGCAGGGGGTCTGAATCCAACGTATTGCGTTTTGTAAGCTGTACACGCAAAAAACAAAAAAGCGAAAGAAGCCAAAACAGCAAGAGTTCTTGTTCTCATATCATCAACCTCCCTGGACAGCGCATTTTCGATACGCAATAAATAATGCGCTGGAATGAACTTTCATGTTCCTAACTTCCCTGAATACTTCAAGGATAAAAACGTTAGATTTTGCCCTTCGACTAAAAAGCTAGGAGAAACTTCCTTGTAATAATTATTTCCACCCTATTATAATCAATTCTTAATCATATTTCTTTATGCATTTATATTTTCCGAAACACCACTACTCCAAGGCAATTTTTTTAATTTTAAATATCATGTATATGTTATCGGCAGGGTGATTGTTTTTTTGAAAATGATTCGTGAAAAAAATTTTATAATATAAAGCAAACTTAACTGGTATTTATTACTTTCTGCTCACTCTGTCATGCAAACAAGGGGAAGAAACATGGACCGAAGAGATTTCTTGAAACAGGTAATGCTCTGGTCAGCAGGAATCACAACCGCAATTCCGACTTTCCGAATTGTCCCGGAACTGCTGGCTGCAGATAAGCAAGCTTCTCTGGTTTCCCATGCCAGAGGCCAGGATTATTATAAGCTCGTGGCCCAGGTTCTTGAACCTTTGGGTGGAATAAGTACGTTTGTGAAAACCGGGGAAAATGTGGTTATCAAGCCTAATATGGCCTGGGATCGCACCCCATTACAGGCTGCAAACACCCATCCGCAGGTAGTAAAGGGACTGGCTGAACTTTGTCTTGATGCAGGTGCCAAGAAGGTAATGGTATTCGACCGTACCTGCAATGAAGAACGACGATGCTATGTAAACAGCGGTATTCAGGAAGCCATGACCACAATTAACGACCGCCGCTTGCGTTTCTATCATCCCGATTCACGTAAATTTATACCTGTTGCTATAACACGTGGCAAGGCTTTAAAAAGACTTGAAATTTACAAAGACGCCCTGGAGGCGGACACCTATATCAATGTGCCGATTGCCAAACACCATAGCCTGAGCAGGCTTACCCTGGGTCTTAAAAACAGCATGGGGGTCCTGGGGGGGAACCGCGGCCAGATGCATCATGACCTGGGCCAGAAACTCGCTGATCTGGCCACGGTTATCAGGCCCAAACTAACGGTTATTGATGCAACCCGTATTTTACTGCGAAATGGCCCCCAAGGCGGTAATGTTGATGATGTGAAAGTTCTGGATACGATCATTGCCTCTGCAGATCCGGTCGCCTGTGATGCCTATGCTACGACCCTCTTCGGTCTGCAGCCTGAGGAGATAAGCTCTACAGTTGCCGCCTATAAATTAGGGCTGGGTGAAATGGACCTTGCCAGAATGGAAATCATTAAAGCCTGACAGTTTCCATGAAGAAAAAAGGGAGCAAACTGCGACAATGGCGCAGAACAAGCCAGATACTCAGTCTTATTCTGTTTTTGTTTTTGTTTATCAAAACCGATTATTCAGGAAGCAACGACCTGCCTTATGCAGTGAACATCCTCTTCAGGATTGACCCATTCCTTGCCGCCAGTGTTTCATTAGCCACTCAAACCCTGGTATCGCTGATGTGGCCGGCTCTCATATTTGCAGGTCTCGCATTCATCCTTGGCCGCTTCTTCTGCGGCTGGCTCTGTCCCATGGGTACACTGCTGGACTTGTGCCATAAATTCATACCACACGCCCGTGAAGGGGCAGTATCCCGATTTCACTCCCTGAAATATTACCTGCTTGGCTTTCTTCTTGTTGCGGCCTTTTGGGGCCTCCCGGCTGCCGGTTATTTTGATCCCTTTTCCATCCTTGTCCGCGGCCTGGCGGTTTCAGTCTATCCTGCCATAAATGTCCTGGCTACAGCCTTCTTTACATTCACCTATCAGACTATGCCCGAATGGGTCAACATGGTGACCGAACCGGTGTATACCTTTCTCAAGGCCAGTGTTCTGCCCTTTCGGCAAAACTACTTTGAGCTTACCATTATGTCGCTGTTCCTTCTTTTGACGGTATTTATGCTTGAACTGCTGGAAAGGAGATTCTTCTGCCGTAACATCTGTCCGGTTGGTGCTTTTTATGCAGTCATCGCACGTTTCTCGCCCATGCGGGGCAAAGGCGGGACCAAATGCGGCAAGTGCAGCAACTGCATGACTGTCTGCCGCATGGGAGCCATTGATAAAGAACGCAACATTTCACGGCTGGACTGTAACCTGTGCCTTGACTGTGTGGATATTTGTCCCGGCGGCAAAATCTTCTTTGGTTTTCAGCAAAAAGATTTTGCCACACCCTCATTTGGGATCAGCCGCCGTAGTTTTATCAGCACCCTGGCATTTGGTACAGCCTTGCCTTTTTTTCTTCACACCAGGGTCATGGCCGGAAGACCGGATCCGTATCTTATAAGGCCCCCGGGTGCCCTGCCGGAAGATGATTTTCTTGGCAGATGTGTACGATGCGGTGAGTGTATGAAGGTCTGTATTGGCAACGGACTGCAGCCTACCTTTCTGGCTGCCGGCCTGGAAGGCTTGTTCTCGCCTCGTCTCAATGCCAGGACCGGCTATTGTGAATACAACTGCACCTTATGCGGCCAGGTGTGCCCGACCGGCGCGTTGACAGAACTTACTCTGAACCAGAAACATGCTGCCAAAATCGGTAATGTTTTTTTTGACAAGAACCGCTGCCTGCCCTATGCCAAAGGGATTCCCTGCATTGTCTGTGAAGAGCACTGTCCAACTCCGGAAAAGGCTATCCAGTTCCGTGAAGCAGAAGTACTTAACAGCACAGGGGAGAAGGTGTGGGTCAAGCAACCTTATCTTATAGATGAACGCTGTGTCGGCTGCGGCATCTGTGAAACAAAATGCCCTTTGCCGGGCCAAAGTGCCGTGCGGCTTACCTCTGCCGGGGAAAGCCGAAATCCTCAGAACGCCCTTCCTGCACAGTCATTGCTCTATTAAGCCTCAAAAATAAACATATCCGTGCTATTTTAAAAGTTCCAAATATAACACGTACAGAATGATCAGAAATGGCCACAAAATAGCCGGAAAACATCAGAGGGCTGACTTTGATTGCCCGCTGATTTAATTTTACTTTACTTGTTCAGATGTCTACTGGTAATGGTAAATCACCTATCAATAAATCATTGATAGGTGCGTCCACCATACTTTAAGTAACCCGCAACATGCTTATTACTGGGATCATGATGCGTCCAATGTATAACGCCACCTTTGGAATTCCATTCATATTCACCATAGAACTCAACACTCTCTCCAGGCATTAATTCATTAATTCTAGGGGCCAACTCAATGTTGTGCGCTATTAAGAGTGTTTGACCGCTATCCAATCGAAGAATAAAACGTTGATGCCGAGATCCATCAAGATCATCGCTCAGCGTCTTAATTACAACTCCCTTCCCTTTAACCTGCAGTCCACTTTCTTGCTTGTTGTAAGCTTCTTGTAGAACGCTATCACTGTTGCTATCGGTAAGCGACATGAAAGGAATAGAGAGACCCCCTTCATGCAATAAACTATATGCCAGAACTGCTGCAATTATAAGAAAAAGAATTTTTTTCATTATTCCTAAAACTAACGAGTTATTATTGTAAAATTCACCGTTGTATTTCTTGTACTTTCTAAAGATGCTGATTTAAACATGTCATGCCACAATCTTAACTTCTGAAAGGACAATTACCAATAATGATTTACACTGGCAATATTAACTGGGAAGGTAGGTGGTGTTAGTTACAACTGATAGCAGCAGTCGCAAATCAAAAGGTGAAAACGGAAAAGTTTTCTTCCCGGATTCGATCTTTTTTAATTATTCCAGGGTGAATCTTTTTTAGGTTGATTATGGATTTTTCTTCCTGCAAACTATTTGTTGGACGTAATGATTGCTCGCCCCCGGGAGGTAAAAGAAATTCCCTGCGAAGATTGTGCGCCGATCATTATTGATTCCACGATAGGAGGATTAACTAATTTATCGGATTTCCATTCAACTATGAAATTAGCACCGGATCCACCGGTTTTGTCTTTTTCAGGTATAACATATCGTATTGACTCTAAAGGATTCAGCGTTACCGGCTTTTCTAGATGGTGTTTCAAAAATTTCCCTTGCGTTTCGTAATAATCGACTACAGAGATGCTGATCTGGTGCTTGAGATCAATATTTCTGATGCTTAATGTTGCGGTCAACAAAAAAGGCTTTTCTTGGCTGCCAACGTAAATATGTGAATAAACAGGTATATAAATAGTCTGTCCTTTAGATAACTCTGACGCAATTTCCGCATGCAGAGGTAACGGCTCTAATAAGAAAATTGTGTAAAATATTACGAAATAAGTCCATATGCCCAGTGTCTTCATTTTTTTCTCCATTCAAACGTTATCTGTAATATTTTGAAGATGTTATTAATTGTTACTATATATAACTGTTACTTGCCACAATCTTAACTGTTCTCGCATGAAGTGAAAGTTAAGATGTATACTGGCAATCATAAATTTGCCAAAAGTATGGTTATTATTTCACTTGAACAGTTCGGGGTGTTTCTGGGCAAATATTGTTGAATCAGCCTTATCAAGTGCAGCAAGATAGTCAGGGTTTATGTTCTTCAGTTCCTCTTTTTGCTTAATAACATCGACAATAGCCCATTCTCGCGATGATATTTCTTCTGCCAATTCATCTAAAGATTCAGCTATGTTGTATATATGGTTTTTTGTTTCAGGATTATTTCCGCTCACTTTTCTCATGTCTGATGCCATGCTTCGCAAATAATTAACCATTGAATCTCGCTGCTTTTTGGATGCAACCTTTGCAGTAGTTATTATTGCGACTCTGGCATCATTTTCGTTAATTAATGCAAAAACTCTAGCAGCATTACAGAAATAATCATTTATCCTCTTTGTGCGTGATTTCCCCTTAATAATAAAGTAGGCCAATAGACCCAGTATTACTGCTCCTATTATATTGATAAAAACATTCACCTAAAGCTCTCCATGTAAAACTTCATCTTCCTTGTCACAATCTTAACTTTTTCAAATAAATGATGATAAAAGATATCAATTACATATATGTACTTCCAAGATCCTCGCTCTCTTATTTATAATGCTAGCTCGATCTATGCATTACGCATTCAGCTGCAGCCAGGCAGCGGCAGAAAGGCCTGTTCTGCTGCCATCACCGACTAAAACCTGTATCGGCAGATCAGCATAAACTACCCTGCCGGTGGCAAACACACCCGGGAGAGAGGTCATGTAATTCTCATTCACCAGCAGGAAACCATTTGCATCCTGCTGGGCTGCTACAATTTTAATATTCGGGACTATGCCGCGATAAACAAATACCGCTGCAACCTCTATTCGTTTGATTTCTTTAGTGTGTAATGCTACCACGTCAATTTCTTCAAGATATTCTTCACCTCGAAGTCCAGTAACATGGTATCCAGCCAGGAAGTGAAACTGTATATGGCTGACAAGTTTTTTTATAAGAAACAAATTCCCGTGCAATTCTGAGTCACCTGTAATAAAAGTAACCTCACATCCCAAGCTTAAAAGGTGGAGCGCTGCCTCTACCGCCCAGATACCGTTACCGGCCACAGCTACATTTTTGCCCTGATAACGCGACCCGGCACATTGTGCGCAGGTATGGATACCGTGCTGGGCGAAGCGCAATTCATCCTCAAGTCCCAGCAGTCGCGGCTCTCCCCCGGTAGTAATGATTACGGAACGGGCCCGCAATTGATTCCCGTCGCTGCTTTTGATCTCAAAGGTGCGGTTCTCCAACTTCCGTATACCAACAACCTCATTTGAATCAATTAATTCGCAGCCGACCTCTTTTGCCTGCCTGACCATGGTCTGGGTCAATTCCCAGCCACCAATTTTCTCAATACCAGGATATCCGGAGACAGATTCCAAAACAGCAACAGAACCACCGAAAACCGCTTTTTCAAGTACAATAACCCGTAAGCCCTGCTGCCCGGAAGTTATGGCGGCCGCCAGGCCTGCTACACCTCCTCCGAGAATAATGATATCGTATAACTCGTCAGTATTTTTTTTATGGAGTTCCAACATAGGCATGCTCAGAAACTGCCTTTGAATATTCCAATCTTACTCGATTTTATGGTTAAACTGTCGGCCCTGTCATTTCTTCTACTCTTCAAAGCAGGTCTTTGCCTGTGGTGGTCATCATCAGTTTGCCGTGCTTGACTCCCTTGGTACCTATCAGCTCCTCGGCCAGTCTCTTGATTTTTTTTGCTTTTCCCTTTATCACCACAACTTCAAGACAATGGTGTGCGTCCAGGTGAACATGCAGTGATGAAATAATCTCTTTATGATGGCTGTGCTGGTGCTCTGTGAGTTTGTCTGCCAGATCCCTCGTGTGGTGATCATAGACCAGGGAAACAGTGCCAACAGTCTCTTCGTTTTCGTGACTCCATTCCTCCTCCACCAGGGCATTGCGAATGAGATCACGAATGGCCTCGGATCGGTTGCTGTATCCTTTTTCCTCGATCACGCGGTCAAATCTGTCCAGTAAACGTTCATCAATCGATATGCCAAACCTGATTATTTCTGCCATACAATTAATCTCTCGATATCATTTTTTGCTCAGACAAATTCCTTCAATTTTCTCCAGATTAATACATTAATATACAAGGTTCTTTTTCTTTTTTAAATATTTAGCTCTTGACATCAATATTTCAGTTCGGTATTCAATATGTAGCACTAAATTCATTTTCTGTAACACTCTTTTCTGACATTTTCTAATTTTATGAGGTGACGGAATGCATATGGCAGATGCCCTGCTTTCGCCAGGCATGGGAACCGCAATGCTGGCTGCGAGCGCGGCTACAACCGCCTACTGCGCCCGTAAAGTCCAAAACCGTCTTGACGACAAAAAAATCCCGCTCATGGGCGTTCTTGGTGCCTTTGTTTTTACAGCGCAGATGATCAACTTTGCCATCCCGGGCACAGGATCAAGCGGCCACCTTGGAGGCGGTTTGCTGCTTGCCATCCTCCTCGGTCCGCATGCCGCCTTTCTCACCATTGCATCCATACTGACCGTCCAGGCCCTTTTCTTTGCCGACGGCGGCCTGCTGGCCTTGGGCTGCAACATTTTCAACCTGGGGTTTATTCCGTGCCTCATTGCCTATCCTTTTGTTTACAAAAAGATTACAGGTTCGCATCCAACCCAGCTGAAGCTTTTCGCCGGCTCCGTTCTGGCAGCAATCGCCGGCCTGCAGCTGGGAGCCCTTGGTGTTGTCGTGCAAACCTTTCTTTCCGGCATCAGTGCACTGCCCTTCTCCTCCTTTCTTATCATGATGCAGCCGATACATCTTGCCATCGGTTTCGTAGAAGGGCTTGCAACTGCAGGGGTTGTTTCTTTCATATGGAAAGCAAGGCCGGAAATACTTGACCGTGCCGTACATGAGCAGCCCCTTGACAACCTGCGGGTCAGAAATATCACCGCAGGACTGCTTGCACTCACTGTTATTACCGGGGGAATACTTTCCTGGTATGCTTCAGAGAATCCTGACGGGCTGGAATGGTCCATTGAAAAGGTCACGGGCAGTATGGAACTTGAAAGCCATGGGCAACCCTTGCATGGCACGCTTGCAAGTATACAGGAAAAAACAAGCCCCATGCCCGATTACACTTTCAGGCAGGAAGACAGCGGGCTGGAACCATCTCAGGAAGACACCCGGAAAGAAACAACGCTTGCTGGGATTTTCGGTGGGATCTTGGTTCTTGTTCTTGTCATGCTCATGGGTTTTGTCCTCAAGAAAAGAAAAACCCTGTTTAATTGTAACTCTTCTGCATAACAAAATATTCTCATATGTCATCCCGTCTCGAAACAGCTTATTATGACCTGGGGCGCCTCGATCTTCTTGCTGAAAAAGACTCCCCAATCCACCGACTTGATCCCCGGGCAAAAGTAGTTACCACCCTTTTTTTTATCATATGCGTGGTTTCTTACGGCAAGTATGAGATTCTCAGGCTCCTGCCTTTTTTTCTGTTCCCGGCCTTCCTGATAGGCATGGCTGACCTGCCTGTAGGCTTCCTGGCCCGTAAACTGATCATCGTTTCCCCATTTGTACTTTTCATCGGCATTTTCAATCCTTTTATTGACCGGGAAATTATCTATCAACTGGGAACACTGCGGGTTTCCGGGGGCTGGTTTTCGCTTGTCTCCATCCTGCTGCGTTTCATTCTCACTGTAGGTGCAGCGCTCCTGCTAATCGCCACTACCGGTTTTACAGCCATCTGCATGTCCCTGGAGAAACTTGGTGCACCACGTATATTTGCCGTCCAGCTTCTCATGCTCTACCGTTATCTTTTTATACTTATCGAAGAAGCCATCCGCATACTCCGGGCATACACCCTCAGGTCTGTCTCCGACAAGAAAGTCAGGTATCATATCTTCAGGCAAATCCTGGGTAATCTGCTTCTGCGCACTATTGACCGGGCCCAGCGTATCCACCTCGCCATGCTCTCCCGTGCCTTCACCGGAGAGGTGCGGGTCGTGCAACAGTTCAGGTTCGGCCTGGCTGAAATCTTTTACACAGTGAGTCTCATCCTGCTCTTTACCTTTATACGCCTGGTCGACATATCCTCACTGCTGGGCAATCTTCTGCTGAGGTTCGCTACATGAGTCATCATATTGTCGAAGTCAAAAACCTGGAATTTTCCTACCCTGACTCAACCCCTGCCCTGAGAGGTATCTCATTTGAGATAAGACACGGTGAATCCGTGGCCATTGTCGGGGCCAACGGTGCCGGCAAGTCGACGCTGCTCCTGCACCTTAACGGCTATCTGACCCCAACGGTCGGCCAGGTCCGTATCGGCGATTTTCCATTAACACGGGACACTGTGCAGGAGGTGCGGCGGACTGTAGGCATGGTCTTCCAGGACCCGGATGACCAGCTCTTCATGTCCACTGTCTATGACGACGTCGCCTTCGGGCCCCTGAATCTCGGTTTTCCTGTTTCGGAGGTTGACATTCGGGTGAAAAAGGCCCTTGCTACAGTCGGTATGACCGATCTCAGGGAACGTCCACCCCACCGGCTATCTTCCGGCCAGAAACGCCGCGTTGCCATTGCCACGGTCCTCTCCATGAGTCCGGACATCCTGGTCATGGATGAACCGACAGCCGGCCTTGATCCCCAGGCCCGACGCCAGCTGATAAACCTGCTCCGCACCTTCAAGCATTCCAAGATCTTTGCCAGCCATGACCTGGACATGGTCTTGGACCTCTGCGAACGGACAATCATCCTCCATGACGGTAAGATCAAAGCAGACGGACTAACCAGTGAGATCTTTCAGAATGAACAGCTCCTTGCAGAAAGTCATCTTGAAAAACCGTTCCGGATGCAGGGCTGTCCTGTGTGCGGCTAATTTACTATCTCTCCGGGTCACAGGATTTTTTTCACCTTTCCCGCCCAGGAAGACTTTCAATCTCCTGCTGGAACAGTATGTTCAGATTCAACGAGCCCCAGCATGTCATCGATTATCTGCAAGCCATCACTCCAGAACTGCGGCTCATCAAGGTTCACCCCAAAAGGCTCCAGGAGCTGGTAAGGGGTATAACTCCCACCGGCTGAAAGGAGATCAAGATACAGGGGCACAAAGGAACCTGCATCTTTTTTATAGAGGGCGTATAAGGCAAGCACCAGCAGTTCTCCAAAGGCATAAGAATAAACATATCCTGGACTATGCAGAAAATGGGGAATGTATGACCACCAGATGCCGTAATTATCGGACAGTGTAACCGAGTCGCCGAACATTTCCTGTTGTGTTGCCAGCCACAGGTCACTTACCTCTTCTGTCTTCAGTTCCCCTTTCTGCCGTCTGGCATTGTGCACCTTATCTTCGAAGCGGTTCATCGATATCTGCCTGAATACCGTGGCAAAGATTGATTCCAGCTTCTGGCAGATGAAGGCATTTCTTTCTTCCCTTCCTGCCAGCAGCTCAAGCTGTGAGTTAAAAACGAGCAGCTCTGCGAATACCGAAGCTGTTTCTGAAAGGACCAGGGTAGTGTTGCTGTTATAATAGCCACGCTCAGCTGCCAGGTACTGATGCACGCCATGTCCCAGCTCATGGGCAACGGTCGAGACGTCGCGCAGGTTGCCGGTATAATTAACCAGAATATAGGGATGGAGTTCCGGTATGCAGGGATGGGCAAAAGCCCCCCCTCTCTTCCCACTCTGCACAGGGGCATGTATCCAGTGCCTGTCAAAGAAATTCCCTGCAATTTCCCCCATGCGGGGTGCAAACGCATGAAAGGCTCCAAGTACCATATCCCTGCATTCCTGCCAGTGAATCTTTTTGTCAGGCAGATGTGGAAGGGGCGCATAACGATCATAATCGAGCAGTTCATCCAGGCCGAGCATCTGCTTCTTGACCTTATAATAGCGCTGCGGAATATCGTAACGTACTGTAATGGCCTCTATCAAGACTTTGACGGTCCTGTCCTCCAGCTCGTTGCCAAGATTCATGGAACTGACCCAGCCGGGGTACTTGCGCAGCCTGTCGCTGATCATTTTTTCAGCCAGGAGTGTATTGAATATATGAACAAGAACATGCAGCTGGCTTTCAAGTCCGGCGGTCAGGTCTTCGGCAGCCTGCCTGCGTACAGCGCGTTCAGCACTGTAAAGGTCTGACAGGACTTCCTCCTCGGTCCGCATTTTCTCTCCGAACTTGAGATGCCCCATGACTTTTTCAAACAGGGTGGTCCAGCTGCCGCGACCAACCGGAGCCTGCTCAAGGAGCAATCTTTCCTCAGCCTGCGACAACTGGTGGGGTGCATACTTGCGCATATTCTCAAGGTAGTGACGGTAATGTGCTAGTGCTTTATCACCAAGATGCACTTCCGCCTTCTCCGACGCAACCTGGTTCCACTCCAGTTCAAAGAATACAGTCTCCCTGCCGACAAGGCTGCCTGTTTCCCGCATACGCTGCAAAAATCCGCTGACCTGTTGATCATCGGTGTGGGTGGTAAAATTAAGAAAGGCAAAGGTGAAAAGCCTGCCCAAGAGCGCTTCAAGTTTTTCAAGCCTGGCAACCAGGTCATACATTGATTCTGCGCTGAGCGTTTCGACCTTTCCCGCGTATTCAGAATTAATTGCTGCCGCCTCTTTTTCACAGAAGGCTATATCGTTTTCAATCTGCGGGTCATCGTAACTGCTGTAAAGATCTGTAAGATTCCATTGTACTTCAGTGGTACCAAGTTCTGCATTGATGTCTGCTGTCATCCACGTCCCCTCAACCATAAAATCCATGCTTAAAATGTTCATGCGTCAGCCAGAATGCGTTCACGTCACTCCGGCTGCACCCCCTTGCTAATGTAATTCAAACCGCGTAACCCCGACCGGAATATGACCTTTATTTGTCACCCGGTCAATGTGTTCAGCCAATAATTCCCTAAGGTTTTCTTGTATGCCGTTTATACCTGGAATAATTCCTGGCCCCTCCTTGACAAAAGCCCCAGGTCTTATTTAATTTTAGCAACCTTTTAAGGCGCAATACTATAAAATTTTGGGAAGGTATGTACCATGAGAAACACCTTATTTCCTTTTTGTTTATTCACTTTTTTTATCCTCTGTGCTTGTGTTTTTCTGCTATCGGAGCAACCACCGGCAAAAGCCCAAAATACAACCGGAATTAAAATCATGGAAAAAGAATTACTCGGAAAATATCTGGCCGACGGTATGGGAATGACCCTTTATTCTTTCGGCAAGGATGAAAAAAACATTAGTAACTGTATAGAAGGATGTGCAGCCAACTGGCCCCCTTTTTATCTTGAACCCTCGGCAGCAGTTGATGGGTGTGAAACAGGGGACTTTGCAACAATAACGAGAACAGATGGTTTACAGCAGACATCATATAAAGGCATACCCCTCTACTATTTCAAAAATGACAAGTACCCGGGTGACACCTTTGGGCATGGCATAGGAGATGTCTGGTTTCTTGTCAAGCCCTGATCTGCTTGCTATCCTGTTTATATTGGGAAGAATTTTGAAAATCAGTTGCCAATAAATTTTTTCCTGCGATTCCTAGCGCAGGCTTGCAATAAAAGGACCGACAGCCTCAACTCCTTTCTCGTCCACCAAACGTATGGTCTCGGTCCCTATCACCGCAATATCAGCCTGGCCGGACAGGAAATCCACGTCCTTTTTTGCGCGGATACCGAAGCCAACAGCAAGTGGTAGACTGGTTGCCCTGCGGCAGCGTTCAATATACGCGTTAAAGTCCTGGCCAAAATCAGTTTTCCCGCCTGTTACCCCACGCCGGGCAACACAATAAATAAAACCGGCACCATTCTCAGCAAGCAGCTTCATGCGCTCTTCTGTTGATGTCGGGGCAAATATCTGGATCGGTGCCATATTCCGGTTTTTTACCAGTTCAATATACGCTTTCCCTTCCTCCGGAGGCAAGTCCGGAATAATAAAACCCTGGATATTAATGTCATAGGCATGGTCGACAAACTCCTCAACACCGTATTTAAAAAGAATATTGTAGTACGTCATGAACAGGAAAGGAATGTGGAATTCTGCCGTTATTTCCCGGGCAAACTGCAGACAATCCTTAACCCTGGCTCCCCTGCTGATAGCTTCCTGGTTCGCCTTTAAGATCATGGGCCCGTCAGCCATAGGTTCTGAGAAAGGGATCTGCAACTCTATAAGGTCTACGCCTTTTTCCACCATCTGTCTGATTACCTTCCGGTTCACCTCAAAAGATGGATACCCCAGCACAAGGTGGGTCATGAGAAGGATCTTTTTCCCCGACAGTTTGTCTCGTAATATCTCTTCCAAATTGTTCATTATTCTTCGCGGTCCCTGCAAATGCCTCTATTGTCAGTAAAATTGCCCCTTACTTACTGTGTCATTCCCGCCTCCGCGGGAATGTAAGTAAATCCATTGGAATTTAACCGGCTATATTTTTCTTGGTTTGTTATTCAATTATTATGTTTACGTTCAACTTATAACTTTAGATCACTTTAGGCACTTTAATAACTTTACCTAGCCTTTCTTATACTGCTCCGCCTTATCAATGATAAACTTTTTCCAGGAAGGATCGTCGTAGGCATTGGCAATGGTGAAGATATCCTTATCACCCCTTCCTGACATGTTGATAATGAGTGCTTCATCCTTTCCGATATCCGAAGCTTCCTTGAAGGCCTGCACAAAACCATGCGCCGATTCCAGGGCCGGGATAATTCCCTCTTTCTTCATGGTAAGGTCAAGCGCCGCCATTACCTCATTATCAGTTGCCGCAGTAAATCGCACCCTGCCTTTATCCCACAGGTCGCTCATGATAGGTGACACACCAATATAGTCGAGACCTGCGGCCACGGAATGGGTATCGAGCATCTGCCCGTCAGAGTCCTGCAGAAACATTGTTTTATCCCCCTGGGCAACCCCCGGTGAAGCATCAGTTCCTGCCAGCCGAGCCGCATGCTGGCCGCTGGTTAAGCCCTTGCCTCCGGCTTCAACACCGATGAGAGCAACCTGTTCATCCTTGATAAATCCCTGAAAAATGCCCATGGCATTGGAACCTCCGCCAACACAGGCATACACCCGGGCCGGGAGCCTGCCGAAAACATTGAGGATCTGCTGCCGAGCTTCAATGCCAATAATGGACTGAAACCAGGCGACCATTTCGGGAAAAGGATGCGGTCCACAGACCGTACCAAAGACGTAATGGGTCGAATCCATGTTTGTTACCCAGTCCCGAAAGGCCTCATTGATTGCATCTTTCAAGGTTCTTGCACCATCAGCTACCGGTACCACAGTGGCACCCATCTTTTCCATCCAGAAAACATTGGGGCGCTGCCGCTGCACATCCTCCTCGCCCATATAGATAGTGCAGTCAAAACCGAATTTGGCTGCCATGGTAGCTGTTGCCACTCCGTGCTGGCCAGCACCAGTCTCCGCAATCACCCGCTTCTTGCCCATGCGTTTGACTAGGAGCCCCTGCCCCATCACGTTATTGGCCTTGTGCGCCCCTGTATGGTTGAGGTCTTCGCGCTTGATGTAGATTTGTCCGCCGCCAAAGTAATTACTGAGATTCTCAGCATATGTCATGGGAGTCGGCCGGCAGGAATAGGTTGACATGATCTGTACATATTCATCCCAGAATCCGGGATCGTCTTTAACTTCTTCAAAAATTTCATTCAATTCTCTGAATGTCTCATGTAGGATCTCGGGGATAAAAGCACCGCCCCAATGACCATAATACCCTTTTTTCATTATGCGTGTTTCCGTCGTATTTTAATAATTTACTGAGTATTTCTGGAAAGTTGGCTATTCTACCATAACGGGTTGGAGAAAACAGTTTTTTTTAAAAGGAGGCATAAGGCCGCCGGTCCTACAACCTTTCGAACTGCAAACGACAAGCAGCAGCAAAATCTTCCGGGTAATGGCCACTGACAAACCTGAGCTGCGCTTCGGAAAAAGCACCCATAGAATAGGGGATTTTAGGCAGGAAAGAATAAAGCAGCCGCTGGTCCAGATCAGTGATACCGATGCGCTTGGAAAATTCTATTACGGTAATAAGCCGGGCTCCCATTCCGGTAAGAATGCGCATGGCGTTCAGAATTCCCCTGTCAACCGATCGGCGTATTGCAGAACCAGCTTCGACCACGTTGCCAACCGGAACAAGTGTTACAAGCTGCAGTTCCCATTGAGACGTCTGGGCTTTGGGCACAAAAAGCATAACATTCTCATCAGAATAGATCACCAGATCCGCCTGGCGGTCATTCCTGTCATCCATCCTGGTATTGTTCCTTGTCGCCCGAATATAATCCACGAAGAAGCTGCTGCCATATTCCTCTTTGTAAAGTTTGATGAAATCTGCCACTTGGTCACCACAGCTGTATGAAGGGATCATCACATTTTCCTTTACTGCAGCCACCTCCTTGGGCACCATGGCAAACTGCTGGTGTATCTGCTGATGCGAAGCATGCAGACGGTAACTGCTCGGGGCAAAATCAAAACCGTAGTTCCAGCCCCAGAGGGTTGCATCAAACCGAAGCGAAAGTCGTCCCTGCGTTGAAATCTCCCTGGTAATCTCCTGTCTCATTTGCTCAAGCTCTGGCACAGTCAAAGCTCTCCGCCTGATAGCAAAAGCAATCCCGAGCTGATCAGCAAGTCTAATGAAAACCCGTTGATAATAGAGATGGCGAAGGCCTGCAAAATCATCTTCGGACAAGTCAGCAATGGAATACCGCACCACATCATTTGCCATGTTGGAGGCATAATGCCCCCAGGAGATATAACTGTTTCGGCGTAGATACTCAAAAACATGGCTGTTCATTTGTGAGGGATATTCGCCGACGATCTCACTGGATCCTTGCACCCCCGGGCGCAGCACCATTACCTCCTTGTAGATGTCAGGCAGGAAACTGTTATTAATGAGAGCTTCAAACAGGTCATGGTTAAAGATCTTCGGTATTGGTTTAGCGCTGGCATCATCCTCATACCGCAGCCCAAGAGGCACCTTTTCCTCTTGGTCATAGACAAATTCACATGATAATTCTGCAAGACGCACCAGGTCGTCAGGATCCGTGGAGTTTGAGGCTAGGGCCAGGAGAACGGTTTGCGGCAGGTCGGCAAAAGCTTCATTGAGTCTGTCAACCGTTACCCCTTTGCTGTCCAGGATTCTTCTTAAATAATGAGTCATTGATGTAGAAATTTGCTCTGGAAGCCTTATGGCCAGAGGGTCATCTGCCATGCGCCCTGCCCAGTTGCGGTCGACATAGGTTGTGCCCCTGAAAGCAAAGGGGTTGGGTATTTCATAAATCCATGCCGCATCTTGTTCTTCCACATCCCCAGAAGGGAAATTTGCTTTATTTGTGACAGGCTTATCCGATGTATCAAGCCCCAATGCTGATTGAAAATCGTTTACACGCAGGTTGGCCGTTATGAACTTTGGCCGGTGAATACCGTACACAAACTTGCCTTCAGGAGTTACACATGTTCGTAATTTCATATTTTCGCGTGCCCGATTTTCAATTGATTATGCTTTCAAAATGCTCCCCTCCCCGGTACTTCGTTTATAAAAGCCATAATTACCTGGAACAACCCTAAAATGCATCCTTTAATTCACAAGAAATGTATATATCGCAATGCTCCCCACCCCCTTAGTTACCGATTGGTAACACCAATGCGCCAAACACGTTACCAGATGGTAATGTTGACGCATCATAAAAAATTAAACAATTGATATTATTATATATTTATTCTGGCATACCAATTGCTTTAATAGAAATATAGCAATTTCAAATGACGTGAAAGGGTTCAAACCGAAAATATCAGGACACTGAATGAGGTAAGTATGGAAACAAAAAGCATGATGAAATATGTATCGATTTTTTCTGTTCTGGCAACAGTGGGCATGTTCGGCTACCTGGTACACGCATCCAAAATGATGTCCTACATGACGGAAGACCCGAAGGTCTGTATCAATTGCCACACGATGAACACCCAGTACGCCACCTGGCAGCACAGCTCGCACCGGGAAGAAGCCACCTGCGTTGAATGCCATCTGCCCAGAGAGCCGTTTTTTGACAAGATTCTCGCAAAAACTATGGATGGCTTCAAGCATTCCAAAGCCATGACCTTCCGTACCTATGTTGGCCATAATATAGCTGCCAGCGAGGATGCCCGGAAAAGAATCCAGGCAAACTGCATATCATGCCACCAGGAGATGGTCTCCCAGATAGTGGCCACAAGTAAAATGTACCAGGCAGAAGCAGAAAGTGGACAAATGGACCGGAAATGCTGGAGCTGTCACAGGAATGTGCCACACGGCAGGGCCAGGGGCCTGACCGCCACACCTGATAATCTTGGGGTAAAGGAAATTTAACTCTACCGATAAAATCATACAGGAGGAGACTTCGGACCATGAAAAAATCAACGATTATAACGGTATTGTCCGTAATTGCCATAGTTCCCATGGCATTATTGGCATTTTCGATCAATGAGAACAAGGCAGAACAGAAGGAGATAAACACCACGCCGCAGGCCAAGCAAGTTCAGGCCCAAATCAAAAAGTTTGAATCGCGAAGCTCCGAGTGGGGTAAATACTACCAGCGCCAGTATGACTCCTACAAGCAGACAAAAAAGAGTGACCAGATCACCGACATGTTGAAAAACAACCCCCCCCTGGTGGTTATGTGGGCAGGCTACGGTTTTTCCAAGGATTACAATGCACCGCGCGGCCATTATTACATCCTTGAAGACAATATCAACACCCTGAGGACCGGAGGTCCTGTTGATGCTGTGACTGGTCCCATGCCGACTGCCTGCTGGACCTGCAAATCGCCTGATGTACCGCGCCTTATTGATAAGATCGGCGAACTGGATTACTTCACCGGTAAATGGGCCAGGCATGGCAACGAAATCTCAAATCCTGTGGGCTGCGCAGATTGCCATGATAATGAGACCATGAAACTCACGATCACCAGAGAATTCCTGAAAAGGGGATTGGATGCTGAAGGCAGCCTGAAGGCGGTAGATGCCACCCACCAGGACATGCGATCGCTGGTCTGCGCCCAGTGCCATTCCGAGTACTACTTCAAGAAAACGGAATGGACCGACAAGAACGGCGGGAAGCAGACCGCAGGCGTCGTGACATTTCCCTGGGCCAACGGCTTCAGCGCCGAGGCCATGGAAAAATATTATGATGACATAAGCTTTGTCGACTGGACCCATCCAATCAGCAAGACCCCCATGCTCAAGGCACAGCATCCGGGTTATGAAATGTACAAGACCGGCGCCCATGGCATGAACAGTGTTGCCTGTGCTGACTGTCACATGCCGTATGTCCGGGAAGGCGGAGTAAAATACTCATCCCATAATGTAAGCAGCCCGCTTGATCACATAGGAAACACCTGCCTGAACTGCCACAACGAAGATGAAAAAACTTTCAGGGACAGGGTCGCCCGGAAACTGGAGCGCAAGAACGAACTCAATAAGACAGCAATGGACGTCATCGCCAAGGCTCACCTGGAAGCCGGAAAGGCATGGGAGCTTGGCGCCACCGAGGCTGAGATGAAAGATATCCAGCAGGATATCCGCCATGCGCAGTGGAGATGGGACTACTCCATCGCCAGCCACGGATCTTTCTTCCATGCTCCCGAAGAAACATTGAGGGTCTTGGGTTCTGCAATCAATAAGGGACAGGATGCCCGGGTCAAGCTGCGTGCAGTTCTTGCCAAGTATAATGCCGGCGACTACGCTGCCCCCGACTTCTCCACCAAGGAAAAGGCGCAGGAGGTCATTGGCCTCGGTGGTGATCAGGGTGCAGGAGGGGATCACCTCCCCCTCCGGCGATCGCCACACCTCCCACAGCCCGGCGATGCCGAACGGCGCCCGGTCGGCCAGATGGATGAGATGTGGCTGCTTGCGGCTACCGACCTTCTGCCACTCGTAGAAACCGTCGGCCGGCACCAGGCACCGGCGCTGCCGAAAGGCCTGGCGGAAGGCCGGTTTCTCGGCCACCGTCTCGGCGCGAGCGTTGATGAGGCGCGCGCCGATCGCCGGGTCCTTGGCCCAACCAGGGATGAGTCCCCAACGCATCGTATCCAGCACCCGGCCCTCGCGCGCCGCGTCCAGGCGGACCACTGCCACCGGCTGCGTCGGC
>Ga0209536_100004835_pt1 | contig 21179 bp, 15 predicted proteins | sample DeeMarSeWOR28_12_FD_187461 | JGI IMG/M metagenome (GOLD analysis project Ga0209536, IMG submission 187461) | Marine sediment microbial communities from White Oak River estuary, North Carolina - WOR-2-8_12 (SPAdes) (version 2) | ecosystem: Environmental > Aquatic > Marine > Intertidal zone >... | reverse complement strand
GAACACACACTAACGGTCAACCTCGAGTACCGCGGGCACGGCTACGGTGTCTTTGCATATCTCAAGGGGTACCGCTTCAAGGTGCGCTCCACGTACACGTTCGCAGTGCCTGAGGGGCGCGTGTCGACGGTACACGTGGTCGGCTATGAAAAGGGCGGACCTACGACGCCACTCGAAGAGCGTCCTGCGGTTCGATACATCGAACGCGTCGAGCGACAGACTCGACCCGATGCCAGCGGTGAGGGCAGCCAGTAATGCATCCTCGTGGGGCGACTACATCGCCGCCCACACCGACACTTGGCAGGCGGCGAGCGAACGGGGCCTGGCTGGGTTTGATCCTGGCCGGAACCCTCGGTCTCGCCATCCCGCGTGCCGCCGCACAGGATCTGAGCCAAGCCAACAAAGAGCTTTCTGATCTCGAGTCCGAGACGCAGCGGCTGATGTCCCAGCAGGTGCGGGGACATGATTCGAAAAGCGATACCTTCGTCGAAGAGAGGCTCACCGATGGAGAGCTCTATCTGCGGCTCGATGACTATCTCCGCGCTGCCATCTTGTTCACCGACATCGTCGATCACTATCCAACGCACCGCGCCTATGCCGAGGCTCTATTCTTGCTTGGCGAGTCGCTGTTCTTGGCCGGCGACTACCTCGGGGCACGCAAGCGGTACGCACTGGTCATCGAGCGGAGCAACGAACCCGCGTTCTCGCCGTACTTGCAGATGTCGCTCAGTCGGCTGATCGAAGTCGCCATTTACACCCGGGACTTCCGTGACATCGACGGCTACTTCGCCCGTCTCGAGGCCTTGCCCTCCGAGTCACTGTCCGTGACCACTGCCTATTTCCGAGCGAAGTATCTCTACAACCGGGCGGTCCCCGTGGACGACGTGCTCAGCGCACCTCCAACCGCCGCCATCCGCGGACTCGACCAAGCCCGCCTCGAACAAGCCCGCAAAGGGTTCTTTTCGATTCCGAACGGCACCGAGTTCTCGCTTCGGTCCAAATACTTCGTCGGCGTCATCCACACTCTGCGCGCCGAGTATCTCGACGCCATCGCGGCCTTTCATGACGTGCTCGGACCCGAACCCGCCAACGACCAGGAAAAGGCGGTCCTCGAGCTGACCTACTTGGCGCTAGGTCGCCTCTACTACGAGACCGAGCAGCTCGAGCAGGCGATCGCGGCGTACCGTGCGGTGGGGCAGACCTCTCCTCACTTCGACCACGCGCTCTACGAGCTCGCGTGGACATACATCCGAATGGGAGACGCTGTTCAGGCCGAGCGTGCGCTCGAGGTGCTGTCGGTAGCTGCGCCGGATAGCCCCTTGAACGCCGATGGCAAGATCCTGCGTGGAGACCTCCTCGCGCGCGTAGGCCGGTACGACGAAGCCGAGGTGGTGTTCGACGAGGTCCGCGAGATCTTCGGGCCAATCCGTGACGAGCTCGAACAGCAACGACGTGAGCACGATGACCTTCACGCCTATTTCCGGGGTGTTGTCCGCGAGAACTTAGACAACTTCGACATCGACGACTTCCTTCCCGAGTCGGCGCAACGCTGGATCGAGCTCGAAGCCGACCACGAGCGCGCGCTCGGGGTTCTGGCGGACCTCAGTGAGGCGAAGCAGCTCGTACGCGAGACCGACGAGCTTGCGCAACGGATCACGGCTGTCCTGAGCGCACCCAACCGGGGCAGCGTCTTTTCCGACCTCCGCCGTCAACGGGAGCGAGCAACCGGCCTTCGGAACCGGGCCGCGCGGGCGCGGGGGTCCTTCATCGACAGTGAAGCGGCGGCGCTCGGCAACGGAAGCGGCGGCGTGCCCGGAGCACGCTCGGAGCGGCGAAAGCTTCAGGCTGCGGTCTTGCTGATGCCGATCGAGACAGAGGATTTCATCGATCGCGATCTCGAGATGCTCGCGCAGTACCGCGCCGCAGAGCGCGATCTTCAAGGGCTTCGTGTCGAGATACTCGGCCTCGAAGCCCGTATCGTCGCCTCCCATCGCGGGCTGCTCGCAATCGATCCCGAGAAAGCCGACCCGAAGGCGCTGCGTGCGCAGCTCGCCAAGCACGAGGCCGAGGTGCAGGACTACGAAGAGAAGCTCACTTGGATCCGTCGGCGGCTGGAGGTCGGACGGATCCATGTCGGTGTGGGTGACAAGCGGTATCAGGCCGATGACGAGAAGCGTGACGCATTCATCGCCGCCGTCGAACGCGAGCGGCTGCTCGCAGGCTCGGGGGGCTCGACCTACGACGCGGGGTACCGCCGCATCGCGGCGATCGAGAGTCAGCTCGATCAGCGAGATGCCGAGATCGCGACCATCGCTCGGCAACGCGTCGCGCAGATGCTCATTGTCGTCAACCAGGAAACCGCCAATCTTGCGCGCTACCGTACCGCCCTGCGGTCGCTCGAGGGGGAGACGGTCGACGTCGTAGGCGCAATCACGTATCTCAACTTCAACCGCATCCATGGCCGCTTCTACGACCTGGTGCTGCGCGCCGACGTCGGAAAGGTCGACGTGACCTGGGCGCGAAGGGAAGATCACCGACTTCGTATAGACACGCTCACCCGCGAGCGTGCCCGCGAGCTTCAGGCGCTCGACGACGAATTCCGGGACGTGATGGACGAGCAACCAGGCGGAGGCCAACCGTGAGGCAGCGTCTCCTCGTTGGGGGCTTGCTCGCCAGCGCATTCCTCGTTGCGTTTGGTCGTTCTTCGGCTTCGGGGCAGGTCGAGTCGCCGACGCCCGGGAGAGAAGCGGTCCCGTGGGACGGCGCGAACGACGTCACGTTGCCGCCATTCCTACAAGACACAGAGAAGCGCGTGGTCGACGAGCGACCGGGTCCGACCGAGGCCCAGCTCGAAGCTCTTCGACAACTCGAGGAAGAGGTCGAGCGCTTCAGCGAGACCGGTGAGACGTTTCGCTCCACGGTAAGCTCGCTCGTTCGGCGCGAGTATCTCCAGCAACGCCGCGAGCGTGACCGTTGGTACGGCGAGCAACTCGAAACCGAAGAGAGGGCTTTCAACGAAGCACGCGAAGAGTCCATTCGCGTGTTCGAGGAATTCATTCGGCGCTACCCCAACCACCCGGAGTACACGCCCGACGCGATGTTCCGTCTCGGCGAGCTCTACTTCGAGCGGAGCGCGATGAACTTCCAGAAGCTCTACGATGACGCTCAGGCGGCGCGCGAAGCGGGTGACCTCACCGCAGAGGACAGCCTCCCCACCTCGCCGGATTTCACGCCGACTATCACACTCTACAAGGTGCTCGCGAAGCGTTTTCCAAGCTACGAGCGCTCGGACGGCGTCTACTACTTGATCGGCTACACACTCAATGAAATGGGCCGACCCGAAGAGGCGGTGGCGGCCTGGCTAGCGCTCGTCTGCTCCAACAAGTACGACTACGATCCATCGTGGCAGCCGCCCCCCGCGGACGCGTCGCTCGCCGCAGCATCGAGGTATCCGGCGCTCACCCTCGACGGAAGGCCACTCGGGGCTCCCTCGGGCGGCGTGTTCGTCGACCCCTACAAGACCTGCAGGCCAATCTCTCCGCAGGCGCGCTTCGTCAGCGAGACCTGGTTCCGAATCGGCGAATACCATTTCGACGACTTCGGCGGCACCAACGCCCTCGATCTCTCGATCGCCGCGTACGACCGCATCCTCGCGAACACGGACGACCGCAACTACAACCTCGCACTCTACAAAGTCGCGTGGGCCTACTATCGTGCGAGCCGCTATCCCCAAGCCATTCGGCACTTCGCCATGCTGGTTCAATGGTCTGACGACACCGAGCGCGAAACCGGCCGAGCCGGTTCCGAGCTCCGACCCGAGGCGATGGAGTATCTGGGCATCGCGTTCGCATACGACGACTGGAACGAGAACCAAATCGCGGATCCGAACGAAGGTCGCCCTACCGGCATCGAGCGAATTCAGGACCCGAGCCTTCTGCCACAACAGCGCCCCTGGACTCCCGAGGTCTACTTTCAGCTCGGCCAGGTCTACTTCGACGAAGCGAAGTACCCTGAAGCAATTGCCGCCTGGCGGCTCGCGCTGGGCAAGTGGCCTACACACCACCGGGCACCCGAGGTGCTGAACGACATCGCGGTGGCGCACCAAATGCACAACGAGTTCGAGAACGCGATCACCGCACGGACCGAGCTCACGCAGTATGATCAGGGCAGCGCTTGGTGGAACGCCAACATGGACAGGCCCGAAGAGCAGCGCAACGCCGAGGAGCTCGCCGAGAACGCGCTCATCGTGACGGCGATTTACCATCACCAGCGTGCGCAGCAGCTGCGGCAGGACTGCGTGCAGCGGCGCAACGTCCGATTGTGCCGTGACGCTCAACAGGAGTACGCGCTCGCGGCGACGGCTTACCGGGGCTATCTCGAACGGTACCCAAACAACCCTCAGGGCTATGAGCTCCACTACAACCTCGCCGATGCGCTCTATTGGTCGAAGAGCTACGAGCAGGCGGCCACGGAGTACGCGGAGGTTCGGGACTCGAACGTGGACGACGCGTACTTGGCCGAGTCGGCGCGGCGCGTAGTCGAATCGCTGAATCGTATCGCGGACCGTGACGTCGAGGAGGGGCGTCTGGTCATCCGCGACGAGCCGCCCCCCCCAACCGGTGACCCGCTCGACGTACGCCCGGTTGCCATGCCCGAAACCGTGCAACGTCTTGCGCGCGCGCGGGAGATTTATCTCAGCCGCGTGAGCCCCTCGCGCGATACCGAGGGTGTTCGCGCAGCGTATGACTACAACAACGCCCTTCTTCTCTATTGGTACGGGTACTGGCCGCAGGCCGAAGCGCGATTCACGCGAATTTACGAGGAGCGCTGCTCGGGTACCGAGGCCGACGCAACCGGGCAGATCGCTTGGGAAAACCTCCGAGCCATGGCGATGGCGACCAACGACACCGAAGAGATCCGGAGGCTGGCTACCGACATCCAGGATCGCGGATGCACGTTCTCGGCGCGCGCCGAGAAGATCGACTGCAGTCGAGCTGCCAACCGTGACAAGCCGATTTGCCGCGCCGGCTCGGACCTCAACGCGTTGGTCTACCAAGACGCGCTCGACGTCTACAAGCGAGCCGGCGAGTCGAGTGGGTCGGAGCGGGTCATGCTCTACGAGCAGTCAGCGACGATGTTGCTAGCCGCGGTCAACACGAACCCGAACGATCGGCAGGCGCCGATCGCGCTGGAATACGCAGCGCTAGCCCTGGAGGCGACGAATCGATTCGACTCGGCCGGCCAGCTCTATCAGCGAATCATCGACGAGGTCGGCCCCCGTGAGGCAGAGGATGCAGAGGAGCAGCGAAGCCTCGACGCCATCCTCGCAAACGCGCACTTCAAGCTCGCATACACGGCGAGTCGCAACTTCGACTTCGACCGCGCGGTGGAGAACTACCGCGTGCTCGCCGATTCACCGCGTTTCGCCAAGTCCACCGACCCGGAGGTGCAAAGCAAGCGCGCCGACGGGCTCGTCAACTCGGCTGTCTTGCTCGAGCAGCTCCAGCGCTATCCCGAAGCGACCACGTACTACCGCCGCGTCTACAACACGGTCGACGACCCGGCAACGAAGCGCAACGCGCTCTATCGCATTGCCGAGATGGCTTACAAGCAGCGCCGCTATCCCCAGGCGATCTCCGGAATGCGCGCCTTCCTCGAGGTCTACGGCAACGATGGTGAAGCGGGCGAGCTCGTAGTCCGCGCCCACTGGCGCATCGCGCAGTCTTGGAAGGCGCGGGGCCGCATCAAGGACTACCGTGCGGCTCTCGAAGACGTGACCCGCGCGTACAATCGTACCGGCCAGCCCGCTGGCTCAATTGCCGCGGGCTACGCTGCCGAGGCCCGCTTCATCTTGGTCGACGACAGGATCAAGGGCTTCGAGAGCTTCCAGATCAAACCCGGCAAGCCCAAGACGGTCCAGGCCTACATCGACACGGTCACGAAGCAAATCGGCAATGGCTCCAAGCAGGCGCAAAGCATCGCCGACGGGTACGAATCGGTATTCCCCTACCGCCGACCCCGTTGGACGATTGCCGCGTACGTTCGTCAGGGAAGGGCGTACGAGATTCTGGCGCGTTCCATCCTGAACACACCGATCGTGTTGCCCGCGGACCTGCAGCGCGCCTTCCGGCAGGCTGACGAATACGAGCGTGAGGAGTACCAGCTCGACTTCGAGGACAAGATCCGACAAGTGCTGGACAACCAAGTTCGACCGGTGGAGTGCTTCGCGGTTGCCCGGTACGCGCTCGCTGCGCGCGCAGGTCGAGCGGGCAGCTTCGATACGGAGTACACGCGCATCGCGATCGATCGATTGCAGGCGTATGGCGACGAGCGCATCGCCGAGTGCATCGCGGAAGCGCAGGCGCGAGACGCGACCTTCCAGGGCTACACGCCAGGCGAGTTCGCTCGCTCGCCGCGTGGCAAGCCGCTCGAGATTCGACCGGGAATCTCCCCGCCGGCAGTCACCAAGGAGGCTCAGTGATGCCCTTGCGGATGAGGACGACGCTCTCGATCGCAGCGCTTGTGCTGATGTCATATGGCTGCGCCGGGAAGTCCGTTTCGAAGGACGCTGCGCCAGCCGAGGGCAGCACCGGGGGCGAGGCCCCTGCAGAAGGCTGGGACCAGGCTGCCGGTGCCGGCGCTGCGGCCGACGGCCAGGCGAACCCCTGGGGCGCCACACGCGCTGAGCAGTGCCAGCGCCCGGCCCGACCTCCAATCGCCTCGAAGGCCCAGAGGGAGCTCGCGGACGGGGTGCGAGCGGCCGCGGACGGTGACGCGGGCCGCGCGGAGCAACGTTTCCAAGCCGCGCTCAACCGCGACGCGAACGCGTACCCGGCGTTCTACAACCTCGGCGTCCTCGCAGACAGAGCCGGTGACGAAAAGACCGCCTTCGACTACTACACACGCGCTCTACGCGTCTTGCCCGACTACGAGCCTGCCGCACGCGGCATTGCTACGATTTACCTACGGCGAGGCCAGGCACAGCAAGCGGTAGCCGTGGTCGAGCCCTTGGCCAATGCGAATCGCGCCAACCTCGAGTTGCAGGCGCTCTATGCCGAAATGCTCGTCGAGGCGCGGCGCTTCGACGAAGCATGGATGGCGGCAAGGCGCGCACTCAAATGCGACGAGCGCTTCGTCCCGGCCCTGATTGCGCTCATCAAGGCAAGCAGAGCACAAGGCCGCGACGAGCTGGCAGATTCGATCCTAGAGCAGGCGCTTCAAGTCGATGCGCAAGTTGCCGAGCTACACTTCCTAGAGGGCGAACGACTCAAGAGTGAGCCCGGCCAGCTTCGGGACGCCATGTCCTCGTACGAGCGCGCGGTGCAGCTCCGCCCCGATTACGCCGAGGCTAGGATGGCGCTCGGTATTCAGCAACTGGCGAGCGGCAACTACCAGGGTGCGCTGTCGCACTTCCAGGCCGCCGAGCGATTGGTGCCGACGCTCCCGGCGGTTCATGTGAACCTCGGCGACGCGTACCGCGCGACCCAGCAATGGAGCGCAGCTCAAACGGCGTACCGCCAGGCGCTGGCTCTTCAGTCGAAGCTGCCAGAGGCGCACTACGGGCTCGGCCTGCTCTTCCTGACGGCTGCTGGCGACTTTCCAGGGCTCGACGAGCTGAGCGCCTACGAAAAAGCGGTCGATGAATTCAAGACCTACAGGGCAGAAATGGGCGCAAGTTTGTCGAAAGATGACCAGTCCGAGGAGTATCTTCGAGACTTGGACCGGATGATCAAGCGTGTGCGACGGCGTATGGAACGAGAGCAAGGGGACGCGTCATGAAACGCTGGGCTTCGATCGCATGGCTTGCATGTCTATTCGTCTTGGGTTCGGCGAGCATGAGCTACGCGCAACAAAACAAGAAACGGCAGCCCCGCGTGATCCAACTCGAAGAGATCGTCATCGAAGGCCGAGTCCAAAAGCCCAACGCATTTTACATCCTCAATCGCTCAAACCTGGGCTATGAGGTCCTCGAGCTGCGCACGAGCTTCCTCCGCGAGGTGGTCAAGAGCGTACAGAAGGAACCGTTCTGATGGCGCAACCGCAGACACCAAACCAGCGAACGCGTCCGGGCGCCATGACGATGGCGATGCAAGCAGTCCCGGGGAAGCACGCCGGTCCCAAGGTCCTGCGCATCGGTCTCTTCCGGGACAAGAAGATCATCGAGGAGCGCATCGTGCGCCACCGCGAGACAGTGTCGGTCGGCACTGCCGCCAAGAACCACTTGATCATCAAGTCGGGCACTTTGCCCTCGAAGCTCGAGTCGCGTTTCGAGCTGTTTCAACTCGTGGGTGACGACTACATCCTCAACTTCACGAAGGACATGACGGGCAAAGTCGCGCTGCCAGGCGGCGTGCAGAAGATCGAGCACCTTCGCGAAACCGGCGCGGCCCGCGACGCCGGCACTCACTTCCAAATCAAGCTGGCCGACACCTCCCGCGGCAACATCCGCATGGGAGACTTCACCGTCTTTTTCGAGTTCGTTTCGCCGCCCCCGATCACCCCCAAGCCGCAGCTGCCTGCGGCCGTGCAGCGCGGGTTCATCAAGAACATCGATTGGACCTTCACCACCTGGGTGATCTTTTCGTACATGGTGTTCTTTGGCTTCATCATCTACATGGAGAACGCCGACTGGGAGGTCGACCGTGGCGCCCAAGAGGTACCGGAGAGCCTCGCCCGTTTGATCTTCGAAGCGCCCGTCGAGCCACCGATCGCGGAGGAAGAGCTCGAAGAAGGCGAAGGCGAGGACGAAGAAAAGGAAGAGGCGAAGGGCGAAGCGCCGGAAAAGAAGACCTCGAAGGCGGAAGGCGAGCCTGCACCCGGGGCCGGTGAGCCCACGGCAACGGCGGAGGGCCGGGCGCGCATCGCGCAGGAGGCCGCCGCGCAGGCGGAGGCCATGCTGCTCGGAGCATTGGGCGAAGCTGGAGGCGCGCTCGGAGACGTGCTCGCCGGCGGCGCCGTGACGGGCAACGCCGCAGACGTGCTTGCTCAGGCATCCGGCGTCGGGGTGGCGACCAAGAGCGAAGCCGGCACGCTTCGCACCCGCAGTGGAGGCGGAAGCGGACAGCAGGCGGGCCTCGGGTCGCTCAAGAAAGGGCAGGGCGTCGGCAAGGCCGCAAAGGAAGGCAAAGCCGTCGAAGAGCGTCAGGTTCGCGGCAGCGTCGGCATGAGCAAGGGCGGGGACATCGGCGGCGCAGGCGAATTCGACGCCGCCACGGTGCAGCGCCAGATCAAGCAACGGTTGAAGTCGATCACGCGCTGCTACGAATCGGAGCTCCGAAAGAACCCCAGCCTCGCGGGCAAGGTCACCGTGACCTTCACCATTCAGGAGCGGGGCAACGTGACGGACGCGCGCGCGAGCGAGAATACAACTGGGAGCCCAGCCGTCGCTGAGTGCGTGACTCGGACCATCAGCCGGTTCCGCTTCAATCCGGGCCCCGACGGAGGCAGCGTCACCTTCCGTTATCCCTTCGTTTTCCAGCCGCAGAATTAACTTCGACGTGACCGCAGCATTCCTGCTTAACTGTACTGAGCGTGATTGACACTGATACCGCCCGGCGTATACTCGCCGCAAGTTTAGGGGATCGTTGATGTTTAAACGGATTGGGACCGCAGGACAGGTAGTCGTGGCCGCATTGGTGGCCGGCGGCGGCCTGGTGGGGTACGCCCTCGCCCAAGAGAGTGGGGTCTCCACTGTCGATGTGGTGAAGGTCGAGCTCGTCGGCGAGCCCAACGAGCAGGAGCCGAGGTCCCCGGCGGAACAACGGCAGGACGCGGAGACCGCCGTCGCCTCGGCTTCGGCGAGCTGTAGCGCGCAATCACAGGCCCTGCAGAGCGCAAAGCGCGAGAGTGACATCATCCGGGCGACCTGCCTCGACGACAAGCTCAGCCAGTGCAACGCCAACCTTCAAAACATGAAGCGGCGGCAGGCCACGTTGAACGAGGCCATCGCCGAAGGCGATACGGGGCGAGCCAACCACGAGAGCACTGTGATCGGCGTCCTTTCGCAGAAGTTCAAGATCCTGGCACAGGCTGCCAACCAGTGCGTAGGCCAGGACTTGTTCGACACGGGCGACACGGAAACGAAGAGCGAAGTGGACCTCTTCGCGCCGGACGAAAACCCGGCGGCGGTCCCGGAGGTCCCCGACTGGCCGATCCCGTACATTCCGCCACCCGTGAGTGGAGTCAATTAGCGAGCGGAATGGGGTTGGTATGCGCGGCGGGGGGAGCAGGGGTTCATGCGCTACTACTGGAAGTTAGAGCTTGCTCTGGCTCTGGTGGCCGTGTTGATCCTTTCGTCGAGCGCCAGCGCCCAAGGATACCTCGCAGATCGCGCAGGACGTGAGGGGCCAGGCTTCAAGACGGGTCGCTTGGTATTGCACCCAGGCCTTTCCCTCGAAGGCGGCTACGACTCGAACATCTTCTTGGAAAACCGGAACGAGGATGACTCGTTCATCCTGCGATTGAGCGCGTACCTGGACGTCGCAACCGAGCCCCCTCAACGGCAACGCCAAGGCGAGTCCAACAAGGCCGTGCCACAGAAGATCGAGTTTCGCGGTGGCGTGGGCGTCTCGTACTACAATTATTTCACCGATCGCATGGCCCCCAACGCCTCGGCCGACGGACACATCGACTTCGCGTACAACCCGTCCGAGGTGTTTTCGTTGGAGGTTCGCGACGTGTTCATCCGCACGATTCGCCCGTTCACCAACGCAAATACCCAGGACGGCAGCACGACGAGCTATGGGCGCAACCGAAATACAGCATCGCTGAACTTGGTAGGCCGAAGCAAGAGTCAGGTCCTCGAAGGGCGGATTGGGTACGCGAACATGATCGAATTCTTCGATTCCGACGTCTTCAAGTATGGCGACAACCTGACCCACCGTGTTCCGGCTTCACTGAGTTGGTCGTTCTTCCCGTCCTCGGCATTGATCTTCGGCGCAGAGTACATCAATCAGCAGTACGACGAAGAAGAGGTGCTCGCGTCTTCGACGCTGCTCTCCGACAACAACCGAGTCAGAAGTTACCTCGGCTACAACGGCTCGCTGACCGAGCGCTTCTCGATGACGGCACGGCTCGGGTACACTGCGGGCTTCTATCGTCTCGCCAGTGACTTCGACGGCCTCATCGCCGGTGTCGAGGTTCGCTGGCGTCCGCGGCCCACGATCAACTTCGTCGCAGGCTACGACTACGACATCCGCCCTTCCTTCATCGGCAACTTCACGCGGATCAACCGCCTCTTCGCGAGGACGCAGTTCACTATTGGAGGCAAGCTCTCGCTCGGAATCGACGGACGCGTCTCGTTTGACAACTCCGGTTTAGCAGTAGCGCCCGACGGCACATTGTTGGGCACAGAGCCCTACCGCGAGGACATCCGAGTTTATGCCGGGCTCTTTGGTGAATACAGATTCAAGGCCTGGCTTTCTCTGTTTGCTCGGGTCGGCTACCTCGCGGACTTCACCGACTTCCAGTACTTGGGCACACAACCGCTCCTCGATCCGGCAGCGGGCTATCAGAGGTTCGATGCATGGCTTGGTCTTCGCGTATTCTACTAGTTCCGGTCCTCGCTTCTCTTGCTTTCGGGGCTGCCGCGTGTAGCAAGCGCAGCGTGCAAGCTACCGAAGTGCCGCCTCCGGCCACGGACGACACGACACTCGGCCCCGGAGACGTGTTCACAGTGCGCGTCTATGGGGAGCAAGAGCTCAGCGGCAGTCATCAGGTCGCTCCTGACGGAACGATCGATTTCCCTCTCCTCGGCTCCGTCGACGTCAATGGTTTAGAGCCGCCGGACGTTGCAGACACGGTGCAGCGCCTCTTGAAGGAGCGGCGTCTGCTTCGGGATCCGCATGTCTCCGTGTACGTCGAACGCTACGTGTCCAAACGGGTAAGCGTCGTGGGCGCCGTCGCCAACCCCGGCACGTTCGTCCTCGAGCCCGGCATGACCGTCGTAGAGGCCATCAGCATGGCCGGAGGGTTCTCATCACTCGCCGACCGCGACGGGACCGTCGTCACGCGACGCGTCGGAACGGACACCGTTCGCTACCGAGTACCCGTCGCGAAGGTCGCCAACGGAAAAGCGAAAGACATCGAGGTCGCCGCCGGAGACATCATCTTCGTCCCAGAGCGGCTGTTCTAGCGATTCACAAGCTCCAGTACAGAAGGTCTGGGCGTAGGTCTACTGGATTCAGGAGCGACTTCACGTCGACCAGCAGGCCGCCTTCGCGCACGCCTGCCACGATGGTATCGAGCTCTTCGACGTACTGCCGATGCGGCACCGCCAGAATCACGCCGTCGAGGTCTGCGAGGGCGTCGAACGGCCGCAGCTCGATTCCATACTCCCGCCGTGCTTCGTCTCCCGAAGCAAGCGGATCGTGCACGATCGGCTCGATTCCGTACTCTCGGAGCTCCGTGACGATGTCGGGAACACGGCTGTTTCGCAAGTCAGGAACGTTCTCTTTGAAAGTGATCCCGAGCACCCCGATGCGCGCGCCTTTGATCGTGCGGTCCTGCCTGCGGAGAAGCTTGACGGTCTTCTCGGCTATGTAGTGACCCATGTCGTCATTGATGCGGCGCCCTGCGAGGATGACCTCCGGGTGATAGCCGAGCGACTCGGCTTTGGCGGTCAGGTAGTAGGGATCGACCCCGATGCAGTGACCACCAACCAACCCCGGCGAGAACCGCAAGAAGTTCCACTTCGTCCCGGCGGCCTCCAAGACGTCCTGTGTTCGTATGCCGAGGCGGTCGAATATCAGTGCGAGCTCGTTCATCAGCGCGATATTCACGTCGCGTTGAGTGTTCTCGATCACCTTGGCGGCTTCGGCGACCTTGATCGACGCGGCTCGGTGGACACCCGCATCAACGACCGCTTCATAAGCCGCCGCAACCCGATCGAGCGTCTCTGCATCTTCACCTGATACGACCTTCACGATCTTTTCAAAAGTATGGAGCTTGTCCCCAGGATTGATGCGCTCAGGGGAATAGCCAAGCTTGAAATCACGCGACTGCATGAGCCCTGACGTCTCCTCAAGGATCGCGCCGCAGCGTTCTTCGGTGACGCCGGGGTAAACCGTGGACTCGTAGACGACGACGGCCCCGGGCGCGAGCGCGCTCCCAACCGTCCGGGAGGCTGCCAGCAAGGGCCCGAGGTCCGGTCGCCGGCCGGCGTCGAGTGGTGTCGGGACGGCGACGATGAAGAATGTGCACCCGCGGAGGTCCGCCGGGTCGCTCGTGAGCGCGAGCGTGCTCTCTCGAAGGTTGCTCTCGCTGACTTCACCAGTCCAATCGCAATTGTCCCGGAGGGCCTGCACCCTGGCCTCGGACAGGTCGAACCCGACCGTGCCCTCGAACTTCCGCGCAAAAGCAAGGGCGACCGGAAGTCCCACATAGCCAAGGCCCACCACTGCTACACGTTCACTCATTTCCATGCTCAAATCTCGATGGGCTTGGATTCGTGAAAGCTACGCTGGCGAAGCGGCGGATCGCTTTCGAGCGTGTCGTCGCCGTACTCTGGGACTATCTTGGACAACGCCCTGCGGATCATGTCCACGCTTGCCATGTTGCAGAGGCCACCGATCGTCTCGAACTGGGCTCGGAGCGCGGGTAGATGGGGCGAAGCGTAGGATCCGGTGAAGATCTTGGGGTGGGTCGTTCGTTGCAGACCCTCGCTGCGCGTCGACAGCTCTTCGAACAGCTTTTCGCCGGGGCGAACGCCGGTGAACCGGATCTCGATGTCTCTTTCCGGCTCGAGGCCACTCAGACGGATGAGATCGTGAGCGAGGTCAAGGATTCGCACTGGCGCGCCCATGTCCAAGATGAAGGTTTCTCCGCCACGGCTGAGCGCTGCGGCCTGCATCACGAGCTGCACGGCTTCCGGGATCGTCATGAAGTACCGAGTCATGTCCGGATGTGTGACCGTGACTGGGCCTCCGTCTTGGATCTGCCTGCGAAAGATCGGAATCACGCTGCCGGCCGAACCGAGGACGTTGCCGAACCGCACCGTCGCAAAATGGGTCGCGCTCGTCCCCGAAAGCGCTTGTACATAGAGCTCAGCGGCGCGTTTGGTCGCCCCCATCACCGAAGTCGGGTTCACCGCCTTGTCGGTCGATATCATCACGAACCGTTGGACTGCATGTTTGTCCGCTAGATCGGCGACGATCCTCGTGCCGAGGATGTTGTTCTTGACTGCTTCGGCTGCGTTCCACTCCATCATCGGAACGTGTTTGTGAGCCGCGGCGTGGAAGACGATCATCGGCCGGTGCTCACGGAAAACCTCCTCAATCCGTGGAACGTCGGTGACGTCTGCAACCCGAGGGAGCACCTCCATGTCGTCGAACCGGTTGCGGAGCTCCGAGTGAATCTCGAACAGGGCGTTCTCGGAGCGCTCGACGAGAACGAGGCTCGATGGACCGTACTCGGCGATCTGACGGCAGAGCTCCGAGCCGATGCTCCCCCCCGCACCGGTAATCATGACAGAGCGCCCACGGACGACGTCCGCCACGGCCTGGGAATCGAGCTTGACCTGCTCCCGGCGCAACAGGTCCTCGATGGCAACGTCTCGTATGCGAGACAGATTCACGCGGCCGCCCACGATCTGATACGTGCCGGGGACGATCTTGGTCGCGAGACCCGCCTCTGAACAGAGCTCGGTGATCCGTCGAATCGACGGGCCCGAGGCGTTCGAAATCGTGATCAGTGCCTGCTTTGCGCCGAACCGTTGCGCGAGCCGCTCGAGGTCGGCCGTGGTGCCCATCACCTTGATGCCGTGGATCACCGCGCCTTGCTTGACCGGGTCGTCGTCGACGAACGCAACCGGCAGCATTCCGAGGTCCGGTCGCCGCGAAAGCTCCTGCGCGACGATGACGCCACCCTGTCCTGCACCGACCAGTAGGGTGGGCGCACGAAGGTCGCCGACCCGCCCGTGCTCCTTCGAGGCCATGCGCTCCCCAACCAGTCGACGGAACGCGCGGACTCCAGTGAGGCCTAGAAATGCGAGCAGGAAATCACCGAGGAGAACCCCCAGTGGGACGATGCCATACCGCGCGACCGGGAAGCGATCGACCAGGGCCGGGCTGAGCAGTCGAAACGTGACGAGGACCGCCGAGGCAGAAGCTACTGAGACCAGAATCCGCACCGCATCGCGCAGACCGATGAACCGCCACGAAAAACGCGTGATCCCGAAGCCCGAAAGGAAAGCGTATTGAAGCAGGACGACGTACGGAAGAACCACCAACAGCTTGCGAAACATCGCTGGAGGCACGCTCCAGTCGAAGCGGACCAGGCTCGCAAGAAGGAACGCGAGCATGAGGACGCCGATGTCGATCAAGAACTGGGTGCTTCGGTTCTTCAGCCGGCTCATCAGGCCTCACTCCCCATCACGGCTTGCTGGTACCAACCCCAAAAAGCGTCTACACCTTGCTCGACAGTGACCCTGGGCGCGTAGTCGAGGAGCTCCGCGGCGCGCTCGACGTTGGCGTACGTGTACTCGATGTCGGCAGCCGGCATCGGCCGGTCGATCAGGTTGGAGCGCTTGCCCGCGTGCTGCTCGATCAATCGGACGAAATCGGCGAGCAGCGTGGGCTTGCCGCGCCCAAGGTTGATGACCTCGTAGCCGAGCGGCCGGTCCGCCGCGGCGAGGATGCCCTGGACGATGTCGTCGACGTAGGTCCAATCGCGATGCATTTGCCCGTTGTTGTACAGCGGCACTTCTTTGCCTCGGAAGATGTTGTCCAACACGAGGTAGGCCATCATGTCGGGGCGTCCGCGCGGGCCGTAGACGGTGAAGAAACGCAGAGCCGTGAAGTTCTGGCCGAACAGATGAAAGTACGAATGACCGAGGAGCTCGGCGGCGCGCTTGCTGGCAGGATAGGGCGCGAGCGGCCGGTCGGCTCTGTCCGTCTCGATGAAAGGAATCACTTTGGTCGCGCCGTATACCGAAGAAGTCGACGCGAAAACGAAGGTGGGCTGACCATGGTTTCGGGCCGCCTCGAGCAAGGTGAGTGTGCCGCCCAGGTTTACGTCCAGGTAGAGCCTCGGATCTTCGATCGAAGCGCGCACACCCGCCATTGCCGCGAGGTGGACGACTGCGTCGAGCTGGTGCTCAGAGAACAGTTTCTCCATCGCCTTCTCGTCGCGGATGTCGGCCTTGTGGAAGATGAAGTTCCTGGCGTTGGAGGCCGTCGCCCGAACCTCCTCTAAGTTCGACTGCTTACGCGCGGGGTCGTAGTAGTCGTTGAGGTTATCGACCCCGATTACGACATCGCCGCGCGCCAACAGCGCCGAAGCGGTGTTGCTCCCAATGAATCCTGCGGCTCCGGTCAATAGGATCTTCTTCATCGCCCCCTCGTGCCCGATTAGTCTACCATGGCCGAGTGCAGGCCATGCTTCTAGCAGCCGGACTCGGTACGCGCCTGCGGCCGCTCACGGACCTCCGGCCCAAGCCGATCGTCCCCGTCGCCAATAAGCCTTTGGCGGCGTTTGCCATGGAGCACCTGGCGCGCAGCGGCGTGGAGCGGATCGTCGCGAATACGCATCCGAAGCCCGAGATGGTGGAGACCGCGCTACGGGGCGCGTGTCCTGCAGATATCGAGCTCCTGTTTTCGCGGGAGGCGGCGTTGCTGGGAACCGGGGGGGGCCTCCGAAAAGCGCAGCCATTGTTTGATAGCGCACAAGCTTCGCTGATCGTCATGAACGGCGATACGCTCTTCGCACCGGACCTCGCGCGGGCCGTGCACGCCCACGAATCTCGGGGTGCTGTTGCAACTATGATACTTCGCCGCACCCCCGAGGCAGCGCGCTTCGGGGCGATTGGAATCGACGCGTCGGGCCGGGTTCAGAGCCTGCTGGGCTCGCCGAGATCGAAAGAGGTCCAGGAAGAGCTCATGTTCACGGGCGTCCAGATATTGTCTCCGGAGGCGTTCTCGGCGATGCCGGAGTCGGGGTGTGTGATTCGCTCTGCCTATCGCTACTGGGTGGATATGGGCGCACTTGTCCTCGGCATCGTGGACGATTCGCCCTGGGCGGATCTTGGAACGGTGCCCGATTACCACCGCCTGAATCTAGAGTTGGCCGCAGGCTCCTTCGTTTGGCCGGGCGTGCATCCACGCGAGGGCTGCCTGTTGCCCGAGGGGTTCGAACCGAGAGAAAAGATTCGGCAGAGCGTGATTGGAGAGAATGTCGCGATCGCAGACGGTGTGACCCTCGATCGCTGTGTCGTCTGGCCGAACACTAGCGTCGAGCGCTCCGCATACGATGCTGTGCTCACGCCGAGCCATCACGTCGCCGTAGCCGCCCAGCAAGCAAGCCCAGCGCGGCGACCGCCAGGCTGAACGGACCGAACCAGTCGCCAAGGCGTGATCTGAGCGTCGTGCCTAGCCTAGGCATGGGGAGGTCAAACGCACGAACCGTCTCTTCGCCGAACCCAGTCACCTCGTGGAGCTCGCCATTCGGAAGAATGAAGGCCGAGTAGCCCGAGTTCGTTGCTCGAACCTGTGGCAGCCCTGTCTCGATGCTGCGCACGCTGGCCATCATGAGATGCCACTGCGCAGCCCCGTCGTCCCCGAACCAGGAATCGTTGGAGACGTTGAGCAACAGATCCGCCTTCGACCTGGCGAGAGCTTGCGCATGACTCGCGAAGACGTCTTCGTAGCAAATTGAAGGTCCGAGCCGAAGCGGCTCTTCACCGGGCCGGAGGAGCTCCAAAACCCGTGGCCCTTCGCCGCTCGCAAGATGAGCAGAATGCGGCAGCCACTGCCTCACCGTAGTCTCCTCGAAGAAGGGAAAGTATTCTCCTACCGGAAAGAGAATGGACTTGTGATAGGTCTGCATCGGGCTGAGTTGGCCCTTTTGCTGACCGGGCGTCGGCGAAACCAGGTAGACGGCATTTCGGAGCACCCGTCGATCGCTGCGATCCTCCCGATCATACGCGCCAAACGCGATAGGAACCCCCGCGTCCGCAATGAACCGATCGAACGCGACGTTGAGGTGAAGCTGTGCATCGCTCTCGGGCTTGCGAAACACGCCCGGATAGGCCGTTTCTGGCCACAAGACGAGTGCGGGCGGATTGGGGGAGTCGAGGAGGCGCCGCGTCCCTCGAACATACGTGTCGAGAGTCGCCCTGGCAGCCTCCGGGTCACCGCGCGCAGAGCGACGTTTCAAGTCGTCGCTGACACTGCCTTGCACGAGGCCCACGCGCAGGATGCGGCGAGAGGCGGTCATCGCGTCTCTCACGCGAGCCTCCTCGAGAGCGCCGAGCGAAACAAACGCGGCCAGCGAAACGAACAGCCACAGTCCTCCTCGAGCCAATCGAGCGGTGGCCCCCGGAACAGCACGACGAGCATCGAGCATGGCGGCCACGGATGCATACACGGCGAGGTTCACGACTAGAATGACGAAGGTGAGCAGCATCGCCCCGCCCCACGCGGCGAGTTGACGAAGCGTGCCACTCGACCAGAGCAGCACTCCGAGCGTGTCTTGGAAGATCTTCGGAGTGAGCCAGTCGAGTCCGACGTAAACACACGCAACCATGAGCAAGCTGCCAAAGGTCGCGGGGGGCGCGCCACGCGACGTCTTCCAGTACAAGCCTCCGAAGACGACCAGCTGGAGTTGATGAACGAGCGAATGCCCTATCAACGCGAGCATGCCGACGGAGATTGAAACCGAAAGGTAGCGCGCCGTCGCATGGGCAACCCAGAAGGTTCCGCCAAAGCCGAGCAGCAGGTTCAACCAGAATCCCTGCACGACGGCCTCGAAAGTCGTCGCACAGCGTCGAAGGCTGAAGAGCCAAGGCACGAGCCCCACCCAAATGAGCGCCGACCATTGCACCGGCGGCACCGCGAGAACGATGCAGGCCGTCGAAGCAAGGGTGCCGACCTTGGGCATGTATCGTGCCGCGCTCGCCATTGCTTTGTCTCGACCTCAGCTCGTAATCCCGAGCAAGCGCTCGCCGAGGAAAAGCGCTGTGAACATGATATAGAAACCGAAGACGCGAATGTTGAACCAACGCCATGTGGAGGCAGTCCACGCCGCCCATGCGGTCAGAACGGCGTGGAGCAGCAGCAAATAAGGCAGGCTCCTCGACAGAGTCGTCGCGTATACGGTTGCGTAGCCTCGTTGATAGGCGGCAAGCAGCTCATGAAGCCCGAGGTGCTCTTCGACGATCACGGTGAGGAGCGGGGTGTCGAGAACCAAGTAGTAGTAGATGAGAACGGCCGCCACGGAGATCTCGAAGATGACTGGTTGAAGCTTGAAGGGCCTGTCGTCCCGCACTCGGAGCGACCATGAGCCAAGCCCCAGGTACAACACGAAGCTCAAGAGCGAGAAGGGCTCGAGCATCTGGAGCTGGAAGGAGTTGTAGCCGAGCTCTACCCCAGCCACGGCGATCGCGGCACCGACGGCCCATCGCGCCTGGCCGCGCGCCCAGAACGCCATGTACGCGACGAGCGGTGCGACCGACAGAAAGAGAAGTTGCCACTGCATGATGAATGTATGCCTGACTACCGAGCGAGGTCCGTTCCAGCGGACCTGCGCGCCATGAGGAAGACCGCAAGCAAGAGGCCTGAGGCCAAGGATGCACGACCGAACCAGTCTCCCCAGCGCATGATGAGACTTTCGCCTGCAACGGTCAGAGGCACGTTGATGTTCAGCGCCGTCTCGACCCCGAGCACCGAGCGTGCGGCAATCTCTCCCCCGGGAAGAATCAACGCCGAGATGCCCGTGTTGGCGGCCCGAACCTGAGGGAGTCGGGTCTCGACGCTACGGATACGGGCGACCGCGAGATGAAACTGAGGCTCACCGAATCGACCGAACCAGCCGTCGCTCCCCACGTTGAGCAAGATGTCGGCGCCGCGCCGCGCGGTCGCGAGGACGTGCTGCGCCGACAGCGATTCGCTGCAAATGATGGGCCCGAGCGCCACATGCTCTCCACGCGGCGTCGTGATCTCGAAACCGCCAGGACCTTCCCCAGAACGGAAGAAGCCAAGGCTCGGGAGATGCCGGCGAAACCAGGCGTTTTGCGAAACCCCGGGAATGGTCTCCGCGAAGGGGAGCAACTCGTGCTTGTGATAGCGCTGAACCGTGCCCATCGATCCGGGATTGTCGTACCGCGGCGTGATGACGAACAGGCTATTGTAGAGTGCGCGTTCGCCGTTCACCGTCTCGAGGTCGTAAGCGCCAAAAGCGATCGGCCGATTGAGCCGCAGCACCTGTCGATCGAACTTGTTGGCGCGTCCCCGCTGGAAGGTCGACCGGGGCTGCTGAAAGACTGCCGGGTATGCGGCCTCGGGCCAGACGATGAGCTCGGGCTGAGGCGAATCGCCGGCAAGCTCCTCGGTGGGCAACATGTACGCAGCAAGCTGCTTCTCCGCTGCGCGGTCGTCGCCCCGCGCCCACGCGAGTCGCACGTCATTAGCTACGTTACCTTGAATCACGCCTACCTGTAGTGCGCGTTCCGACGCTTCGAGCGCTCGTGCATTGGCGCGGTTTCGGGCGCCGCCGTAGAGGGCCGCGGCACTCCAGCCGGCCGCGGCGAGCACTACATGGGCCAGGATCATCGTCCGCTGCACGGGTCGTGCGCGGACCGCGACCCAAGCTCGCCAAACAAGTAGGTTCCCCAGCACGATCGAGAAGGTAAGAAGCGATACTCCCCCGAGATCTGCGAGTTGACGCATCCGTGGCGCGCTGTGGAGCGCATAACCGAGCCCCGCATCGAAGAGCCGGGGCACCAGAGCGTCCAGGGCCGTGTACAGGAGGGCCAGACAGAGGCAGATCATCACCGAGTGGGAGACCGAAGCGCCTCGTTCCAGTCGGCGCGCGCCCCAACGAATCAAGGGCGCGGCAAGCAGCAGATGAGGCTGTGCGCAGGTCGCTGCAAAGACCAAGAGCATCGCGATGCTAGCAGGCCAGGACAGCTCCAGGAACGCACGCGTCGCTGGCGCGACCCACCAGCCGGACGACAAGCCGATCACGAAGCTCAGTGCCCAGCCGAGCAGCACGGCCCGCAGAGAGCCGCCCGGACGCGCCAGGGCGCCAAACCAGGGCACCAGAGCAATCCATGCGAGGACGCTCAGATCCCAAGGCGGCCAGGCAGCCGCGACCAGAAGGCCGCTCAGCGCAGTGAGTCCGTAGGTGCGGATGGGGGTGGCTCTCTAGTTGCCCTTGCAGGCGCCGCCCTTGCAGTTGTTGGAGCA